>Ga0306912_1000198_pt1 | contig 37022 bp, 41 predicted proteins | sample AntRauFillE10628_FD_190443 | JGI IMG/M metagenome (GOLD analysis project Ga0306912, IMG submission 190443) | Saline lake microbial communities from Rauer Islands, Antarctica - Metagenome Filla E10 #628 (v2) (version 2) | ecosystem: Environmental > Aquatic > Non-marine Saline and Alkaline >...
ATTTTCTCGGCCCCATGTGCTCTGGTGTACTTACTGGCTGTTCCTGCTTGATGCTCGGCCAATCGCCGATCAGTATCTGTGGTGATGCCGGTATACAAGGTACCGTCTTCGCACTGAATAATGTAAACAAACCAGTCGCTCATAATTACCTAAAGATCTAGCGCTTCATACACTGCATCCTGGTGCTCGGTTATAAATTCTTCGCGACCACTTCCGCTGCGATACTGCTTGTAATGCTCGGGATTCTTATCAGCATAATCCTGATGATACTCTTCTGCCGCCCAAAACTCTTCTGCCGAGAGAACCTCGGTATCGATATCGTCTGAATAAACATCACCCTCCTTTAGTTTCTCAATAGCTGAAAGGGCCTCCTCTTCCTGCTGCTGGTTTTGTGTGTAGATGGCTGATGTGTAGGTGTGCCCTCGATCATAAAACGACCCACCAGCATCTGTTGGATCATGTGTTGCGAAAAAATGCGCAAGAAGTTCTGAATAGGTAACCTCCTTCGGATCATACCAGACTCGCACCACCTCTCTGTGACCGTTGGATGCAGCTGTTTCGTAGGATGGATCATCAGTTTCACCACCCATATAACCACTTTCAATGTCTTTAACATCCGGGCGCTTCTGAAAATCAGACTCAACACACCAAAAACACCCCCCAGCGAATATGGCTGATTCTAAATTTTGATGTGAAATTTCATTCATATATAGAGTATTAACGAATATACTCAATTGTTGCATCCTGCTCTGTTTCACACGCACCTACCACAACACGGCCATTATCTGTCTCATTTACATAGTATCCAGTACTACTGGCAGAACCGACTTGGGGATCAGTTGGAATGCTGGGTACATAGGTTGGAACCAAATCGCTCGCAAGATCTACACATGAAGCATCTGTAGTTGTTGCTGTACATGAGTCACATCCGCTCGAAGCTGTTCCAATCATCTGTGCTGAATCAGGGTCTCCGTCAAGAGTTTCTGGGAGACTTCCGTTGTTATCAATCACATACTGATTAACTCCATTCAAAATAGTCGTTACATTAGCCTGTCGCTGTGCATTTCTTGTATCACCAAGCTGCTTACCTGGGTTAATTGCCACAATTACAATACCAGCAAGAATTCCGATAGCTGCTACTACAAGCAGGATTTCTAAAAGTGTAAAACCGTCATTATTTTTTTCATGATATCTATAAATTACTAGTTAACAATAGCACTAAAAATCAGCCACCTCCTGCCAGGAATCAACTGTGATTTCTGGATTAATCTGACTAATGTTTATTTCGATTTTTCGCACCATGGAGCCAACGAACCCTTCAGCGGTTATTGCTCTATTCTGTCCATTACGGAAACTCACCGTATAGTTACAGCTTCCAGTTTCAAATGAAAGGGAATCAGAACCAATGTATGAAACCTCATCACGGATCACCTGGAGCGCTTCCTCGGCACATGCATCTGCAAGTGACTGCGCTTGCGCCGATTGCTGAAAAGCAAAACTGGTCCGAGACGACTGCATACCCGAAAGTAGGATAGAGACAGTTGCCAGGGCAGTCACCGCCCCAATCACCAAAACTCCGAGAAGGGCTGCGTAGCCATCCTCAGTATACCATTGCCTAATTATACGAAAGTGTTGCATATGTGGATTACGGCTGACGAACAGTTGCGCTGGTCTTGTATGTCTTTTCAAAGGAGTACTCATTGCGACCGGCTGGATTCCTGTGATTTAAGGTAAGCATTATACGAACAGTATCCGAAACACTGTCTTGTGTTAGATTTTCAAAAAGTAATTCATCCACAATTACTCTGTTGTTCGTAAGACGCACGGCGACAGATCCACCCCTCTCAACCCAGAGAGAATCATCAGATACTGAGAATACTGTCGGAGCACCGTCATCTGGAAGATCAATTGACAGTGATGAATCGTCAGTACCAGCAGATGGGCTATTTATCGCTTCTGCATTCCGGATGGACTGGGCGATTGTCTGCATTGCCAGCATCCCCTGCTGCTCCACCTCAAGCACCGTTGTGTTTTTGATGCGAGACTGAATAATCGCTCCGTTGAAGGCAGACATGGCTATGAGAATAATTGATACAACACTTACGTACAACAGGACCTCCACCAGGGTCACCCCTTTTGTATTAACCTTATTATACTTTCTTTTAATGAATTGCTGCATATATTATCTTAATCTTACCCCCCCCTCATTATCTTCTAGGTACCTATTCACTAGCGGTATCTAGCCGAAACTCTTTGAATCCAAACACCACTTATGGTTCTTCAGTAATATTTGGAGCAAAGTTAGGACCGGTTTTGTTTGCACAGAAACCAGGACTATCTATTGTTTCACCTGGGTCCACATTACCATTCCATGATAGTGGAGTTACCTGATACACACCACCTGACACAAATGTGTAATCAGCATTCCATGTATCGTAAATTGATGAGTCATTTAATTCTATGAATGTTTCCCATGTGGATGCGGCTTCGTCTCCATTATTAGTAATTTCTATATCCGCACAGTATCCACTTCCCCACTCACTAGTCAGTAACACCTCATAACTCAAATCTTCCTCCGGTTCTTCTGGAATGGTTGCTTGAATATTTTCAGGCAAAAATGGATTACCTGTTTTATTGGCACAATAGCCAATATTATCTACTGTTCCTCCGGGAGGTATTTGTGAGTTATAATTTTTCGGAGTAACTGTATAAACACCATTTAGTAGTGAGTAATTACCATCCCACGTGGTGTAAATACTGAATTGAGTAACATCAAATGTAAGCTCCCACGCAGTTACAACACCACTACTTGTATTCGTGATCGAGAAGAGATAACAGTATCCAGAGCCCCACTCACTAGATGTTTGACTTGAAGTAATTAAAGGTGAACTACCGGCACTTTTCTGCCAGCTAGTAAGGCGTGACACTAGAAGAACCTCTCCATCTCGCTGCTTATTCTGCTGCCAGGTCACCGTTGAGGATATCTGTTTTATATCATCTGTTTCTGATGATATGTCTATCTCGCGATTAAAAATATCGTCTGTATCTGAATTTCCCGACAACTCCCACTGACCGGCGATTATCTCTAGACCGAACGTACCATCTTCGAGATTTACAAAATCATCGCCCCTAATACTGCGTACCGCTTCGATACCTTCCTGTGCATACAGGACGGCTCGGGCTCGCTCACCAGCCAGCACAGATGCCTCCTGTCCGTAGAAGTAAGCAGTAGCAAGTCCGTATGAAAAAAGCGCAAAAAGTGCGACAGCCAGAAGTGCCTCCACGAGTGAGAAGCCATCGGATTTTCCTGAACCACTACATTTAGTATTGTTGAGAAATATCCTCATACAAATTAGTAATCAATTACACCCTCACTATTAACCACTATCTCCTGTTGGTTACCGGCCGGGCCAGAAAAGTTAGTTGAGCCAGCATTCATCAGTACTCCGGATACTTTTTCAAATACATACTCCTGCTGGCCAGAAATACTCAGTGTTGTAGCTATATCTGTCCGCTCATCAAATGCTGGATCCCTATCATCGAAATCATCGCCTTGGAAAAGAGTGACTGAACCCATCTGTATATAAACCCCCCATTGTGCATCACCATCGTTAGCCCTGGACAGTATCTGCGCTCGACGAATTGTCTGTGCAGTTGTGTTGGTTGCAATGCTAAGCTGATTTTGGTTTTGAAAGGATTGATACAACGGCACAGAGACTCCACCAAGAATCCCTAAAAGTGCTACGGATAACATCATTTCTATCAGTGTAAATCCCTTAGTCTTCATTTTCATTTTCCGTTACCAACCTAATGTATTCTCCGTAGACCCAGCCCGAGATATCATTATTAATCTGTATTTCATACCACGAACCATCAGTAGTGGCAGTATACGGATACACATCACCCGGTGTTACCTCGGCAACAATTGATGAATCTGTTGTTGGGCCGGAACGAACATTGAGGTATCCCATACCAGTTTTCGTAATCTCCAGACGATCCTGAGAATTAGTCGATCGGACCTCTTCTGATGTATCCACAGAAGAGGTTGAGGACCCCGCATCAGCCGCCTCTCTTTCATCATCTGATGAGGAAGCTGTGCTTGTATCCAGCGGCTCGGATTGCGATTGAGGCTGTGTACTCTGCATCTGACCACCTCCGGCATTGAAATCTCCTACAAGACTATAGATTGGTAAAATTACAGCCAATGCCACACCAACAACTGCAATCCAGACAATGAAGAGTAGGATCGGCTCAAGCATAACCGTGAGGTTCTTTGTGCTTGTTTCTAATTTATCCTCAAAGCGTTGACCGATGTCTTGTAGTACCCCGGGAAGATTGCCTGAATTCTCAGCGGCAATAATCATGCCCTGTACCGGTGACGGGATAAGTCTGTCAACACCCTTATATGAATTTATAATCTGCTCAAATGAATCTCCTTCCGCCACACGTTCCTCAAGCTCTGCATAAAAATGTTCAAAATCAGGAAATCTGGTGGCACGTTTAAGTGACCCAAGAGAATCTGTGACAACAACACCAGCTTTCAGTAGCGATCCAAGAAGATGCCCAAACCGTGATAATTCAACCTGCTGTATTATCTTTTTTGTACCTGGCACGCGAAATAAAATTGCTCGGCCAATATGTTTTGTCGGAGGAAAGACGAATATTATAAAAAGAGCCAGAAATAGGATGGTTAAAAATACGGGTATAACATACACGCCGTATTCACCAAGAAATGTACCGGTCGCAATCAGCCACTTCGTAACCAGCGGTAAATCAACCTGCAAGCTTGAAAATACGCTTGCCAAATTAGGTAGAATAAACCAAGCAATTCCAATCCCAATAATAAGCGTTAGCAGCAGCACAAAGGCTGGATACATCATGGCTGAGTACAGCTTTGAGCGAAAGATGCGATCTTTTTTCTCCTGCTGTGCTACAACCATTATATTTCCGGGTAGCTGACCAGTCTTCTCACCAATTCGAATTAGAGATGTGACATGGTCAGGGAAAAGGTCGGTTTCATCCATTGCCTCCCACAGCATCGATCCAGTCTTCACAGAATCTCTCATCTTCTCTACCGCCTCCTACATACGACGAGTTTGTAGATCAGGCTTAATGGAATCAAGTGCCTGAAATATTCCCATCCCTGAGGATGTAAGCATGGCAAGATTCTCAAGAAAATACGCCCTCTCCTTCTTAATACCAAAGGTCTTCAGCGGAAGTAACCATCTATTATTTTTTATCTTTTCGAACATCATCTAATGGAATTACACGAGACACCTCTTCTAGCGTCGTTACGCCCTCCTTAACCTTTTCAATGCCATCCTCGAACATTGATTGTACTCCTTGCTTACGAGCCAGTTTCCACACCTCACTTGTGGATGGATCTTCAAGAACCAGCTCCTGCATTTCAGTTGTCATTTCAATTATCTCAAAAACTGCGGTTCGTCCATCAAAACCGGTTCCATTACAAACGTTACAACCTTCACCTTCATACAGTGTAACTTCCTTTTCATTAAAAAATGAACCAACTCCCTTCTGTGTCTTCTCAAGCTCGGAAACCTTCTTTGTCACACTGTGGCGACAGTTTTCACAAATTTTTCGAACCAGCCGTTGTGCCACCAAAAGCTCAAGTGTTGAGGAGAGGAGAAATGATTCAATTCCCATATCAAGTAGACGGGGTATTGCTGTGGCTGCATCATTGGAATGAAACGTAGAGAGTAGTAGATGTCCGGTCAGTGCAGCATTTACAGAAATTCGAGCCGTCTCCTCATCACGAATCTCACCCACTAGAATAATGTCAGGGTCCTGCCGAACAATCGAGCGAAGCCCCTCTGAGAAGGTTAGGTTGTTTTCTTTATCTACCTGAATTTGGTTTGCCTTCTCAATCTTGTACTCAACCGGATCCTCAATCGTTGTGATGTTAACCTTCGGCTGCTCCAGAAGATGTATTAGTGAGTATAGTGTTGTTGTCTTTCCAGACCCGGTCGGTCCGGTCACAAGAATCATGCCGAATGGTTGTTTGGCAGCTTTTGTAAGCAGCTTCTGGTTTCGTTCTGATAATCCAATATTAGCCAGGCTGAGTCCGCCAATATAGGAAGACAACATTCGAAGTACAGTTTTTTCACCAGTCACTGTTGGGACAATTGAGGTCCGCACGTCGAACGAATCGTTGTCTGTCTTATAATGCATCGAGCCATCCTGAGCAATAAAGTGTTCATCAATACGAAGATTACTCATAACCTTTATTCGGTTCAGGATATTTTTATAATATTTTTTTGGCAAAACACCGGCCTCCTGCAGCACACCATCGATACGAAATCGTACTAAAACATCCTCATCACGTGGCTCAAAGTGAATATCTGATGCCTCAAAGGCCTGCGCATCAACAAATATTTCATTTAAAATCTCAGGGGCTACGCGGTCTTTATTTTCAATAATTTCTGCAAAACGAGTATCAAGCTTCTTCTGATAGTGGACAAATGAATCACGGATATCATTCTCAAGTGAGTACACGAGTTCTATCTCCTTGTCTGAGAACCCTTTCTTAATCCGAGACTTCAAATCTTCTTTTTCAGGATTTGATGTTGCTATCCGAACTTTGTCCTTACCTTCTTTAACAACTACAATGTTAAAATGCTGAGCGATATCCTGAGGGATACGATGCACCTTTTCACTAGTGGTCGGATTGGAGTTAAGATCAAAATAATCAAGCCCATACTCTTCAGCCAATGCCTGACCGAGAATGTCACCTGTAATTAGGTCATTTGTTAACAAATACTCTTGCAAAGATTGACCACCTTCTTCTAAAACCTTATCAACTTCATCAAGCTCCTCATCAAGATAATTTCCCTTAACAAGGATATTTTTTAATTTGTTGTCTGATATGTCCATTTTTATCTAATTTTATGACAGAAAACTCTTTACCTCATCAACAATATCATTTAACTGAACCTCAGATTTTATAAGGAATTTTTTCGCACCTAACTCTTCAGCGCGTTCCTTGTCCTCCTTCTGACTGAGATTAGAAAGAACAAATATCGGTGTATCTTCCTCACCAATTTTTTCAAGTAACTCAAATCCATCCATCTCTGGCATCATTAAATCAGTAATAACAAGATCAAATGATCCCTTCTTGAATTCATCCAAACCCTCCTCACCATTATGGGCAACAGTGATCTCAAAATTCTCTGCTGTCAGCTTATGATCCAGTGCTTTTGCCATCGGTTTTTCATCTTCAATCAGTAGTATTTTTTTTGATTTATTCATTTAAATGTAAATATTAATGGTTTAGAACCATGTGTAAAACAAGATCTGATTCACATAAGTGGATTGTATCACTTATTACCGAAACTTTTTGGCGACCTTAGCACAACAACCCTCTGTATTAGCTATAATGAAATTAATGAACAAAGAATCACTCAAGATACTACTTACTATCGGTATATGTGCCCTTTTGGGCGGCATTTTGGCACTTTATATGAATCAAGCCATTACCATCAAAAGCTCATCCAGGATTAGCGTGCTAAAAACAAAGCCAGAGAGTGAAGCGGTAACAATGATGTTTGTGGGCGATATGATGCTTGATCGCTACATTCGTGCCCAGGCCGAGAGTAATAAATATACTTCCATCATTTCTGCTGTAAAGAGACAAATGAAAGAGGTTGATATAGTGATTGGTAACTTGGAGGGAACGATCACAAGCCAGCAAAGTGTTAGCACGTACGACCCGGAAGACCCAAATCACTATCGCTTCACATTCGCACCATTAGTTGCAGATCTACTAAAAGATCACAACGTCGGATTAGTGTCTATCGGAAATAATCACATTACGGATTTCGGATCAACTGGTGTATCTGAGACTACAGACTACCTAGAAAGTGCTGGTATTTCATATGCCGGACATCCTTATGATAATAAAAAAATTTCGAGTAATATCACTATCAATGAACAAGTATTTGCCTTTACTAGTTTTAACTATGCCGATAAACGAACATCTGAGATAACAGTTGAGGAAATCATAAACCTAAAAAATCAAACACCTACACCAGACTGGATTATTATTTTGACTCATTGGGGTAATGAGTATCAAGAAGAATCCAGCAGCACCCAGAGACAGCAGGCGCGAAGCTTCATCGATGCGGGTGCTGATCTGATAATTGGATCTCACCCACATGTTATCCAGGAATCAGAAACGTACAATGAAGGATTAATTTACTACTCTCTTGGAAACTTTATCTTTGATCAGTACTTCTCAGCAGCCGTGAGCTGCGGTCTTGTACTTCAGGTCGAGTTCAATACAAACGGTACGCTGCAGACAAGTGAGCGTACCGTAAAGCTAATCAACGACGGAACTACTCAGTTTGCAGACTGTCGCTGATTTTCAAAAAACAGGCTATCTATCAATTTCAGACCAGACTTTCGGCTGCCACGGCGTACCAAGTGCTGGAAGAACCCAACGATCAAGGCCGATATATCCTGCAACTCGCCAAGCCATTAGAATTCCAAGCGATAGAATAAATAGCACAGGATTAGAACTAACAGTTCCGGCCAGAAGAAAGTTTGCGTTCATAAAGATACCGAAGAAAGCTGCAATACCAACAAATAGTCCAGCAATAAGAGCAATGCCAACAAGTACTTCTCCGTAAGCAATTACGTATCCAAATATTTCAGCATTTGGGAGTACGGCATTTTCAAGAAACCAGCCGTACCAAGCCTGCACATCCGGATGATCTCCAGTTGTTTTTGATAATGCACCCTGCACAAATCCCTCAATAGAGGCTCCAGCATTCTCACCGGTCCAGTTATCAGCACCAACCTTTCCAATACCGGCCATTAACCAGGCATACCCAACGTAGACACGAACAACTAACCAGAAAAGAGCTGTCTTTGTGTTGGAGAATAGATATTGTGCAATTGGTGGTTCATCAATAATAATTCGTTTTGACATAGTAAAAAATTATGAGTAATACTCACCAAACAACCTGACGTACATCAGACTACTATCAACGTCTCTGCCACAAAGAAAAAAACGCAATTAAGCGTTTTTTTCTTTGACCTCATCAGAGAGCTGAATTCCTCGTACTGCTAAATAGCCAGCAATAAAGACGGCTGCCCAGCTTGCCCACATAGGGACTGGGGCACCGTTAATCACTGCATCCCATTCACCAGTTATTCGGGCCAAGTGAACGATAACAATTGTACCGAACACAATAATCACTGCTTTGTAATATATTCGATCTACCATAAATCTATTATACCACCACTTTGTAAATTAAAGATGTGTATAAAAAAGCCAACCCGGAAAGGGGTTGGCTTAAAGTTGGCTAATTCAACTGATCTTTTTACTGATTGTGATGCCGTAATCAGTATTTTTTGAAAATAAAAATCCAGTCGCTGGTATGCAAAATGAGCAGAGGGCAAAGACGATGATTGCATACACAGTCTCTAATCCATCAGTTGCGTGAATTATCACAGAACTAGCGAAGGTTAGATCGGATAGATACATAATGATGGATCCAAAATTAAACAACCGATCGCTTACTGATTCAGATCTGGCAACAAGTTCCATCAGAAAACCACCCAGAAAGGCAAATATAGCACCTATGAAAATTAGGTATGACGAGACGGTAAAGAGATCGAAAGAAGGAAGATATTCCATTTGTATTCGGTTTTTTGGGGTTGAAGATTCTATTCTTTTGTATAAAGAACAGCCATAACTATACCTAATGTGTATGACATGTAAAGAGTCTGCTGCAATAGTTAGCCGAGTTGTAAGTATAAAGTATACAAAAAAGTCAGCTCTCTACCCTGGCAGCAAAATCAGTGTGCGGAAGCTTCTTTAGGGCAGCCTGACAAACTCCCCAGGCCAGAAGTATTGATAACACAATAAATATAAATAGACTTAGGAGTCCAAGCCCTGTGAAGACAAGATAGTACGAATACGCAGCAATTGTTCCGTAGATGAGCGAGATCCCGACAAATCCAAATCCAGGAAGAGTTGTGCTGAGCTCTTCAGGATCATCAGTGGTGAAGTTTGGAAATCTTGCACCAAGCCCAAGTCCAACAAGTGTCAGTGTGATGCTGGCCATCAATACGTACAGAATAAAGATCAATGCCGAGGATACCGAGCTGCTAAGCATGAGCACATGAAGCACTGCAATCACGGCGGACACCGACGTTATGGTTGCTACATAGAATACAGCCTTGGTCCAGAAGAGGCGACTCAGAGTTACTGGTGCTGTAATTATACTCCAGGCAGTGTCTCGCTCCATGCTAAAGGCCGGAAAAACAAGCCGAAGCACTAGAGCTGCTACAAAATACCCAACCACAATAATTTGAAGCGACTGGACAAACTGTGGCACCATCACGGCTGATGCAATTTCCTGCCCTGTGAAGCTGTTCTGAATGAAAACATCAAAGCTTGTCACGACAATCCACAATAGTGTTAAAAAACCAAGCCAGAACAAGGTACGTTTATTGCGAAAAAGTGAAATTCGCTCCTTTGTAAAGACTGACTTTATCGGATTAGAAGAAAACCGACTCGGCATACGTGCCTGATCTTTACCAAGACTGGTTCGAGTTCGAGCTTCAAAAGTCCCCTCTCTAAAAAACTGCCAGAGATGGACAAAAAACTTTGAGAATAGTGAGACGAGGTATGTTGCCCCGGTAGCTAGCGCACCCAACAAGAATGTTATTGAAATCGCATGACGAAGATCACCAAGCTGAATTGCTAAGAGGGATTCGGCAGAAAAATGACTTGGAAATATATTAAAATACTGACTCACATTGTCGAGGTCGGCCTGTTCAATTTCCAGGTTAGTCACATCAAAAAGTGAGACAAGATCGAGACCAGATAGGTGTACCCAGGTTAATCCACCCAGAATAGCCACGACGGTAGCCGTAAGGGTAAGCAGCCAAGTAAAGCCGTCATTAATAATATTTTTATTCCCTAAATACCGCACAAGAGAAGCTAGTGACAAGATAAGCAAAACAGCCACTGCAGTCACCATAATACTCAGAATCGTTACCGAAATTAGACCAATAACGATACCCCAGATTCCAATGCTGAATACTGACTGCATGGCAAGCAGTGCCGGGATTGCAAAAACAAAAAGCGGCCAGACGGAGGTCAGTGTGATTGATACAAACTTATCAAAAAGTAGTGAGTTATAGGCAGGACTTACCAACAACCATGCATCACTCTGATTTCGAAAGAGCATAAAAAGCCCTGTGATTAAGGCACTGACAAAAATAAGGCCGAGTACGGTAACTAAAAATACCTGGTACACAAAATACGGCAACCCAATGCGAAGAAAATCACTATCAGTCACAGCAGATAATCCCGAAACCAGTGAGAGATACACTCCAACGCCTATTAAGACGAGCACAGCAAAGAATAGCCCAGCAGTTATTAACCGTGCCGAGTCTTGTTTTTTGAAAAAACGAAAAAAATGTTGTAGTCGCTGTCGTAAGAAAAACTTAATCATAAATCAAGCTTCATCGATTACCCTCTCATGAGACGTCGCAAATACAGAATAAATAGTCGACAGCTTGGCGTGGTCAGGTACTCCGGCAGCTTCGCGTAACTCTGGAAGACTTCCGGTAATCTTTAACTCACCACCAGCAATAACACCGGCTGAATCAGCCAGACGGTCTGCAATACCAAGCATGTGCGTTGTAATCAGTACTGTTCCACCATTGTCCCGGTAGTCAGTCAGAAGACTTTCTAGAATACGAACACTTTGTGGGTCAAGTCCTATAATTGGCTCATCTATCAAAAGTAGATCCGGCTCATGAAGCAAAGCAGCAAGAATCGTAAATTTCTGACGATTTCCCCGTGAATAGTATTCAAAATACATGTCATCAACACCTTGCAGCGAAAAAGCTGGAAGTAGCTCGTCAATTCGTTTCTCTCGAGCCTTGGCATCATACCCGTACAATGCACCGGTAAAATCCATGAATTCACGACCTGTCATCTTTCCCCACACTGTTGGGTTATCAGGTATAAATCCAATTTTCTTTTTAGCCTCAATTGAGTCTCCCGATACCGACACACCATCAACAGTAATTTCTCCAGATGTTGGCTGCAGTAACCCAGCAATCATTTTTATAATAGTAGTCTTCCCTGATCCGTTTGGACCAATCAGTGAGTAGATAGATCCCTTGGAAATCGATAGCGAAACATCATCAACCGCAACGCTATTCTTTCCAAACTTCTTTGTGAGATGTGAAATTTCTAACATATATTCAATATATCACAGAATACCCAGGGCAGTTTATTCCAAGGATCGGGCGTATGCCGATAGGACTATCATGAAATCTGAAATAGCTTCTGATAATTCTTCATTTGTTCTGCCTGGCTCCTGAACATATGCAGAAAAGCTCTTTATCTCCATCTGCAGATACTCCGCAACTGGAATCATTCTTGACGTTGCGTGATCCGCAGCATATGAAAATCCTGGTAGTAATGTAAGTGATAATACAATAATTGGTGTATATACGTACTTCATATTTATAATAATTTATTAACTACTATTAGTTTAACATTTTTCTTCTCTCTGAGAGAATTGTATTAATCTAGTTTAAATCAAGCGGCACAGTGAAGGAGAAAATCGCCCGCTGCTTATTCTGATCATTGTTCAAATTGGCATCTATATCCCCACCCCAACTTTCAACATAGGACTTTGCTATGAATAACCCAAGACCAGAACCACCCACAGTTTTGTTGGACTTTTTATTGTTACCGCGACTAAACTTAGTAAAGATGTCTATGAAATCATCTGCATTTGTAGATTCGGCAATATTACAAAATGAGACTTTTACTGCGTTGCCTTCTTTCTGTACCTTAATCGAAACCGTTGTATCACTCGGAGCATAATCTAGGGCATTTGTCAGCAGATTATCAATGACATTATAGAAAAAACTTGGGTCGACCTTTATGTCAACAGTCTTGTCTATTTCATTCGTGATATCTAGAGAAATCCCCTTTTTCTCGGCTAGCGGTTTAAGTTCAGATGCAATCTCTTTTAATCTATCGGTAACATTAAACATTTCTGACTCCGCTTCAAGACTACCAGCTTCGGCACGAGCCACATCAAGCAATCTATGTGTCAGTGAATCAAGCCGCTTTACGGATAAATCTATGTCTCCAGAAAAATCTCTCACTGTTTCCCAGTCCTCATTTTCAAGTGCGTCTGTAAAAACATCCATGGTGTACTTGAGTGATGAGACAGGTGATTTTAGTTGGTGTGAAGCAATTGAAATAAAGTCAGACTTCGTATCATCCAGGCTCTCAATAAGACTCAGGTACCGGTCAATAATCGTATACGATGCCAACTTAGTGGCAAGAAACGAGATACCGGCAGCTAATAGAAAGAGTGCGGTTTCTAAGAGCTTTTCATTTGTGGTATCTGCCTGCATCACAATAGCCAGAGCCAACAAAAGAAATGGAAGAAGTGCCGACAATAGAATCATCCAGATTCGAGAACGGATATGCTTCGTGTGTTTTGTAACGCTAGCTTTTCTTTCTTCTTTATCCATACATTATTTTTTAACTTCTGATGTATTCTCAAGGATCTGCAAATAAAGATACCAAAGTAGTAATGAAGCAAACCCAACCTTCGTAAGGACATCAAGAATCATATACGCAACTGTCTCAGCCTGCAGACCAATTGCCATCATTCCCTGTGAACCAAAAACCCATATAAACGGATAGAATGACCAGAGAATCAAAATTATCCAGGCCATCGCCAACGCAACAATGTGCTGCGTGCCATCCGAAACCGACCTGTTGAGACTAACCATTAAGTCAATCACTATGTATAGTATGCCAATATATGCAATCGTACTCACGGCGAAAAGTGCAATCTTCGTATTACCAGCAAATAATTCAGATCCAATACCAGTCACAAGCATCACGACATCAGCCACCAGTAGTATGAGAAAATTTTTGAGCTTTTTTTCGTATCAGGAATACTTACATACGAGAGAATGAAAAGTATGATAGGTGTCGTGATGATCCAATCGGCATATCTTACCGTATTAACCAAACCATCACCAGCCTGGATAAATCCAACCCCAAGACTCATCAATGTATATGCTAAAGCAGCAATCGCCGGCACTAAAAGCATCAATGTGAAGACAGCTTTGTGCGGGCGTAGATAAATGAAACCAAATACAGCCATCGTGATAGTACTGCCCAGCAAAACAAAGGCATTGATCTCAAAGAATGTGAAAATTTCAGGTGACATGATTTATATGAATAATACCACAGCAAAACGTTGCTGGATTACCTAATTTTTAGAAAGATTCTCTCTTACCTTGTCGACCATTTTCTTAATAGATAGATTGCTTTTCACAAAATAATCATCAGCCCCGAGCTTGTCGGCTTTTTCCCTGTCAATGTTCTGACTTAGGTTTGTGGCAATAACGACCTTGAAGTCATCCTGAAAACCACGATCCTGTATTCCTTTCAGTACACCAAAACCATCTATCTTCGGCATCATCAAATCAACAATTGCAAGATCTGGCTTTTTTTCATCAATCATCTTCAGGCCCTCCTCTCCATCCTTCGCCCATTTAACCTCATACCCTTCATGCGTGAGCTTTCGTGTAAAGACACGACCATATGCCTGATCATCCTCAATTACTAAAATGTATTTTTTGTCTTTCATGATAGAAATATAATTATTTAAGGCTAAGTAAACACTATGCGTCGTCCTGTACCGCTACTTCATTATATGGAATTACCACATGAAATACAGTACCCTCTTCTTCCTCGGACTCAAACCACATTTTCCCGCCCATTTTTTCGACAAACATCTTGCTGACAGATAAGCCAATACCTGTCCCCTGTACATTTAATGTTGTTGCGTTAGAGGCGCGATAGAAGCGACTAAAGATTTGATCTTGATCACTTTTAGGAATGCCAATACCAGTATCTGAAACCTGTATCTTTAGGTTGTTTCCAGAAAACATAGCTTCGAGGGTGACCTTTCCACCCTCACCACCACTATACTTGATCGCATTTGAAAGCAAATTTTCAACTACATCCCTAATCTCCCTACGATAAAGCTGCAGCTGAGGAATACTATCATCAATTATCATCTGTAACTCCACATTTTTTTCCTCAGCAATTGGTAGCATTTGATGCTCAACCTCATCAATTACCTCTTTTATATCCACCACTTCCTTTTCATCAATCTGACGACCTTGCTCAATACGCGATATATCAAGGAGGTCATTTACTAATTTTACTAATCGTTCGTTGGAATTTTTTACATCCTCTAAAATCGGCTGCATTTTTTCAGGAATCTCCCCTTCATCTCCCGCGAGCAAAGCCTCGAGATTCCAGCGCATACTTCCAAGTGGTGTACGTAGCTGATGTGATGCAATATTAAAAAACATTTCCTTATTCTCTTCAAGCTTGCGCTGCTCTGTAACATCACGAAATATAATCACTACACCTTTAATGTTTCCATTACTGTCAAATATTGGTGCTGCACTATCGTCAACAGCTATCTTTTCGCCATCGTTCCTAACAAGAGAGGTTGTACCATCCATATACTGCACTTCCCCATCCAGTAAGGCTTTCCTGATAAAGGAGTCATTACGATGACCTGTTTCGTCATGAACTAATTTAATCACCTCATCAAATCTTTCTCCAATCACTTCATCTTCACTAAAACCAGTGATGCGTTCTGCTGCAGGGTTAAATAGCTTAATCTTCATTGTGGAATCTATTACAATTGCACCGTCACCGATACTTTCAAACAGTGTCTCTGTGAAGATTTGTTCAGATAAAATATTATCTGTCATCTCATTGAAATCTTCAGCCAATCTGGACAGCTCATCGTTTTCACTTACTACAATACGCTTATCTATATCACCTTCAGTTATATCGGTTGTGACCTGGCGGTAGTAATCAATACGATCGATGATGGATCGTATTGCTTGGTATATAATTAAAACACTTAGAACAAGGACAAGAACAATTGCTAAGAAGCTGTATGTTGCCCACTGTGACTGCCGGTCAACCTCGGAAGTGGAGATGTTCTGCAGCTCATCATCTAGTATGTCATCAATTTGGGCAATCAAACCCCGATATTCTCGCTGTAACTCAATTCGAGTAAGCGTGAGATCAGCAGCAGATAGAAAGTATTGGAGATAAGAGTCAAGCCTCTCGCGTGCCTCTTCATTCTGAAGAGATTGACGCAACCTCACCACACTCTCCTCCACCTGATCAACGTAAATTTTATCCTGGTGTAACAGAAAATCTTTTTCATGTCGGCGGATTTGCAGCCACATATCGTGTAAATCAACCCGATCAACTACGACATCCTCCACGAAATGAATATCATTACGGAATTTCCCAATTAAGCCGTTATTATCGAGACCTATCTGTTGATTAATCTCAATTATCCGCTGACCTACATTAACTATTTCCCGTTTCACCTCATCCAGTCGGTTAACAATACGATGTTCCTCATCAGTCAGTTCGTATTCCAAAAGTAAATCTCTTCCTTCTTGATAATTGCTAATATTCTCCTCCCATTGATCAATTGCTACTGAAGAGCTCAGTGAATCATACAAGTAAATAGACTCAGAGGCCTCCTTTATATTAATTTCCATTTCGAGATACCTCGTTTGCTTTGGTACTTCATTACTCAAAACGTTCCTGACCAGATCAAACACAAATTAAACGGAAATAGTGACAAAAACAAACATGAAGAAAAGACTTCCGTAGAGGCGAACTTTTAAACGTATGTTGGATAGCATAAAATAATCTAGGTTTATGATATCACAACACAGATAGAGGCATTTTGTTTTAATACCTTATTTATTCAAGTCGACTTTGCAGGTATCGAAGATGATCATCTCTGTGCTTAAAGAAATTCTGATCGGTGATTTCATCACCGTCAATAATATCCATCACATGCTCGCTTCCGAGGAAGTGCGGCATTATGACGTATGTTGCACCATTCTCATACAACACTGCTGCTTCGGTCGGGTATTCTGAAAACGCCACTACCACTGTGTCAGGATTTACCCGATTCATATACTTCACCAGTGCTAAATTAGTATCAAAATCATTTATTGTAGAAATAACCAATATCCCTTCATCAACATGAATGCTTTCCATAAATTCCGGATCAGTAGCATCACCATAGTGATGATCAATATTCTTTTTCTTTAAATCATCAATCTTTTGCGGGTCATAATCAATCACCATGTAGGAATAATCCATGCGCTGAAATGAATCCATAAAACTGCGACTACTCCCAGTATACCCAAATAGAAATATATCAGCATACTGCTCCTCTGTATCTGTTTTGGTTGTCTTCTTTCTCTCAAAAATACTCAACCAGTCTTCAAACCATTCATAAAGCAGGTCATCGTAATGCATCATGTACGTTGATCCAGCAATGGTTACCAAACCAACAAGTGTTACCAAAGCAACAACCTCATCAGTAACCTCCCCCACCTCAAGCGCGAGTAGTATGAATACCAATGAAAACTCACTTACCTGCCCAGCTGTCACGGCCGTCTTGAAACTAGTGCGCTTCTTGTAGCCAAAGAAGCCAGCCAAAGACATAAGAATCAATGGATTTATAACCAACTCAAAGATCGCAAAAGCGATAACCGGAAGCAGGATACTTGAAAATGTTCCAAGATCCAGACCGGCGCCAAGTGTAATAAAGAAAAAGAGAAGGAAGAAATCACGAAGTGGTCGAAGGCGAGATGACATCTCCCGAGCATAAATCTGCGTTGATAGAGTAACTCCGGCCAAGAGAGCTCCGATCTCTATTGATAGTCCGGCTAGTGCCACAAGTGCAGACACACCAAGACCCCAAGCAACAGCAAATAAAAACAGGTACTCCTGCGAACCGGCCAAAAATCCAGAAATCTTTGGTAACATATACTGACTAATCAAAAACAATCCACCTCCAATTAGTGTCAGCCAACCGAGACCTTCCAGGAGTGTCAGTAGGATTGGACCACCAGCACCAACACTGGCAATGTAGACAAGAATACCGGCTGCGACCAGGTCCTGCACCAGCAGGAATCCAAGCGAAATCTTTCCATACAGTCGTGCGGTATCTTTTTTATCACTTAGTGTTTTTAGAATCACAGCAGTGCTAGAAAGTGTCATTGCCAACGCAATATAGATGGATGTCTGTGGTAGATACCCAAATGCATACGCAAGCAGAAAACCAAGAGCGGCTGTAATAACAATCTGACCAATACCAATAGTAATGGCCGGCTTTCCAACATCCTTTATTTGCTTTGGGTTTAACCCCAAACCAATTATAAAAAGGAGCATTGCGATTCCTAGGTGCGAAACCGTTTCCAGGACATACGTAGATGCAATTGCATCAAAAAAGTACGGACCAAGTAAAAGTCCGCTAATGATGTAGCTGATAATCAACGGCTGCTTCAAGGCTCGCATCAGTGATGCAATCAAGAACGCCACTGTTACCACTAAGCTTATCTCTATAAATAGTGCGTTTTCCATTATTTACATTATAGAATATCACACAAATCGTTATCTAGGACTTTCAGGTGATTTACAGGATCTTATTTTAACAATTTGCGAAATATCCACACCAAAGTAAAAGCCGACCCAGGGCCGACTTTTTTGTCTGGTGCCGGCTAGTGGAGGAAGTTAGAATTAAACAAGAGACAGAGAACATCATACATATTTCTAACTTTGGATAAATATCACTATACAGAATCTCGACGAAGCAGGGTTGCATTAATGGCTACAACTACAGTGGAGACAGCCATCAGCGCAGCACCAACCGCCGGTGAAAGGACGACACCTGCCCAAACAAGTACCCCGGCTGCAAGCGGGAGAGCCACAATGTTGTAGCCGGCCGCCCACCAGAGATTTTGGACCATTTTTCGGTATGTCTTTCTTCCCAGTTCAATAGTTCGCAGAACATCGCCTGGATCATCATTCACAAGAATAATGTCTGCAGTCTCGGCGGCGACATCAGTACCAGATCCGATGGCCAACCCAAGATCCGCTGTTGCTAGGGCCGGGGCGTCATTTACTCCGTCACCCACCATGGCCACCAAGCCATATTTATCCTGTGTCTTCTTAACAATGTCGCTTTTTTCATCCGGGAGCACTTCAGCGTAAACCTCCACGATTCCCAATTCAGCAGCTACACGACTTGCTACCGACTCGCTATCTCCGGTAAGCATTATCGGCACAATGCCCTTCTGCTTGATACTTTTAATTGCCTGAATAGCGGTTTCTCGAACAACATCATCAAGAATAATGGCTGCAAGCAAGCGATCATCATCAAGTACGTACACCACAGTTTTACCATCAGTATTTGCTTGATAAATTCTTTCTTCTTCCGGAATAGGAATATCATTCTCATCTAAAAAACCTGGGCTAACTACTCGTATCATTCGACCATCTACGAGCCCTTCAACGCCACGCCCTGGCAACGCCCTAAAATCATCAATTGAGAAGTAATCTTTGGAGGTTGTGGCTATTGCCTTACCAAGCGGATGCTCAGAATTATTCTCAAGCGAAGCTGCTAACTTAAGCACCTCATCCTTGCTTTCTTCATCAGACAATAGACAAAAGTCATCAATCACAAACTCACCCTTGGTTAGCGTTCCGGTTTTATCAAAGATAATGGCTGAAATATCACCCGCTCGCTCAAAGGCTGTACGGTTTCGAATTAAAAGTCCGCTTTTGGCCGCCAAGGAAGTAGAAATTGAGGACACGAGCGGAATCGCCAACCCAAGGGCATGCGGACAAGCAATAACAATCACAGCAATAGTTCGCTGCAGTGCGTAGGAAATTGGCTGTCCAGAGAAAAGGGTCCAACCAGCCAGAGTAAGAAGTCCGGCTGCCACCGCAACATAAGCCAGGCTGGCCGCCGCCTTATCGGCAAACTTCTGTGTTTGTGACTTCTGAGCTTGTGCCTCTGCCACTAAATTCATAACCTGCGATAAATACGTATCGTCACCAACCTTCTCTATCTCTACACGAATTGAACCAGAACCATTAACCGAGCCGGCAATGACGTCATCTCCCATCCCTCTGGTAGCAAGTTTCGATTCTCCCGTCACCGCTGAAAGATCAATATCCGTTTCTCCTTTCACAACCTCACCATCTACTGGCACTTTCTCTCCAGGCCGCACGAGTACAACATCACCAATTTTTAGATCGCTTATATCAACAGTTTCAACGGATCCATCCTCACCTATTCGGTGTGCATCACCTGGTAGAAGCTTGGAGAGCTCGCGTAAAGCATTCGATGCCCCCATAGTTGCCCGCATCTCAATCCAGTGACCTACAAGCATTACATCAACCAAAGTTACCAGCTCCCATAAAAGAGCCTCTCCTTGAAGCCCAAGCTGTACGGCCAGGCTGTAGCCAAAAGCCGCTGTAATACCAAGAGCGACTAACGTCATCATTCCTGGCTGTTTATTCTTTAACTCCTTTTTAGCTCCAAGTAAAAATGGCCAACCTCCATATACGTAGATAATCACAGCAAGTCCAAATGCAATCCATGAACCGGCTGGAATTGTAAATGAAAAACCGAGCCAACCCTGAAGAGTTGTAGACAACGCCAGTACCGGAATAGATAAAATTAGTGATATCCAGAAACGACGTCGAAAATCCTGCATCATTCCACCGTGATCATGATTATCGCTCTTCTCTTTTTTTGTATTTTCGTGACAGTGATCCATATTAGTTACCAATTTTACAGTAGATGATATTTTTTTCAACGAACACTTAAAATGAGAATTTATTCATAATTAATTAAATGCGCATAAACACATTACCTTTTTCACCTTCATGTGTTATCTCATAAATAACAAATTCACCATTCTTTGGTCCGGGCATCCCTGGAGAACCAGACGGCATTCCTGCCATACCAATACCTTTTATGTCCGGTTTATCATTAAGGAGCTTCTGAATAGCGGCTTCTGGAATATGTCCTTCGATCACGTATCCGCCCACTTCCATGGTGTGACAGCTTTCTAATTCATACGGAATCTCAAACTGCTTTTTCACACTTGCCATATCCTCAGTATCATTAATTTCAACCGTGTAATCTAAACCTTCTAAGTATGATCCGTAGACACCGCAACAGCCACAGTATGGAGACTTATGAAGCGTAACTGCTGCCACTGACTCGTCGCTGAATTGTGAGCCAAAGGTCTGTGAAAGCATAAACCCCCCCACTGCGACCAGTGCCACAACCAAGCTCGCAATGATAATTTTATTCTTCATATTAATTATTGTTGTTATTAAACCATTCCTCCAACCAGCGCTGCATCTGCCCCACTTCCTGCTGCTGGTGGCTGATGATATCGCTACCGAATTCTAAGAGCTCAGGACGATCAGTTTGCTCTAGGAGTTCCTCTGTCATTGAAATCGCTCCGAGATGGTGAACTATCATACCCTGCAAGAAAGCCTCTTCGTAAGACGCTCCGGTCTTTCCTCGAAAGCCCAGCATCATCTCATCCATGGCATGCTGCATGGCTCCATCCTGGCGAATAATATCGTTATCATACATACGTCCACCCACATCACTGTGCATGTGATTATCGCCATGCATAAAATCTCCTCCGTGCATCCAGTTCGCCTCAGGAGCAGCACTTATGCCAATAAAATACCCAATAATAAGACCAATGATTATGCCGGCAAGGCCGTAGATAATAGCTGTATTATTTTCCATATTATTTTTTCTTAGAGTGCTTAAATACACTAATAATTTCCTCAACCGCCTGCTCTTCATCTCCTTGTTTCATCTGATGGATCACATGCTCAGACAAATGATTTTTTAGCATGAGATCTTCAACCCCAGACAAAGCACTGCGTACAGCTGAGGACTGATTGATAACATCAATACAATACTTCTCTTCCACAACCATTTTTTGCAAACCACGCACCTGCCCCTCGATACGCTTGAGGCGATTTTCTAACTTATGCTTTATATCCTTGTCCATGATTATTATCATATACCCCCTAGGGGTATATTGCAAATAGCTTCCTAGATGTCAGTTTTCATTATCTTTAAGTGATGAAACTTATACAGCAACAAATATATGGGGTTCTCTGTTGACATTGCCTTGTAATCCTTGCGAGACTTATGATGAAATATCATTTCATGGTTTTTTTAAAAAAGATGATATTAGTAACATACATTAATAATTAAGATCAAAAAAATATGTTTTCAATTTTAAACAAACTTGTTACTGGAATCAAAGGTGGGGTAAAATCCAGCCTGGAGGGTGTAAGTGACATCGGTGGTGCAATCGTCGGAACAGTTAGAGACACTGTAACTGAAACTGTCTCACAGGGAGGTGATCTTATATCTCAAGGAGTTAATGGTGCCGCATCTGTAGTAAAGGGAGCCATTGATGGAGTATCTACCGTTGGAACCGTTACCGTAGAGAGCGTGCAGAAGGTTGTTCGAGGTACAGTTGAGGGATTCATGAAGGAAGATGGAGATCAGAAAGATGCAATTCACGGAGCGGTTGGGCAGGCTGTTCACAGTGCAAAAGAGCTCGGAATTAATATTGGAGACACTGCTGTTGAGGCTATTAAAGGTGCAGTAAGTGCTGTAGGTTCTGTTGGAGGTGATACCGCAGAAGCCACAACACAAGCAGTGAAAGGAGCACTTACAGCAGCGAAAGAGATTAGCGAGGAAGCCTTTGAGTCCGTGGAAGAATCTGTGACATCAGGAGTTGAAGGGGCGGAGAAAATTGTCGAACAGTTTAAGAAATAGCAAAATAAAAAATTAGAGTATAAAAAACCGTCGAACAGACGGTTTTTTATATTAAATACATAAATGAATGCACGAAACTCAGACGTGTAGCGATAAATGAAATAGATGTCTTTTGAAAGGTGTTTTATTTAGTGCGCGGGCGAACGGAATTTCACATGAACACAATTCCTTTTCCCGACCCCTTAACTTTAAAAACCTCTCGGTTTTCAACGCTCGTTATACTCGTCGCTTTCCTCCACGGGAACAGGAGGTTCAAATCCGTATTCTGCTCAACTACAAAAGCCGCCAAAAGGCGGCCTTCTTGTCTGCGCGGGCGAACGGATTTGAACCGTCGATCTTTCCCGTGACAGGGGAATGTGTTAACCAGACTACACCACGCCCGCAAATTTTAATGAATCTACAGTAACTATAATACCATCCTGTAAACGACTACTATCTTACTATAAATAGCAGGAAAAAGAAAATAGAAATCGTTAAGGGTTCAAATCCACACAAGACGCAGAAATGTACTCTCTCCCCTTCACTTCCTCGCTTTGCTCGTTGTGTCGGGGGTGGGATTTGAACCCACGACCTCAGCTTTATGAGTGCTGTGCTCTAACCAACTGAGCTACCCCGACTTCTTTACCCCTCACAGTATAGCGAGCGCAACGCTTTAGTTCAAGAAAAAAGCCCCTTTCGGGGCTTTTCATCTTACCTGAGGCTCTATCTTTACTCATTATCATCATCGTCACTCTCTGTGTCGTCTTCATCTTCCTCGTCTTCCTCGTCATCATCGTCATCAAACTTAATAACTGCCTCGATCTCTTCTTTGGTCAAATCAGTACGAGATACTATTTCATCTACAGCATCATTCTTGTCAGTTAAAGCTAGGGTGAATTCTTCCTCACTTCCATCAGGAAATTCTATTTCCACTTTTGCTTCCCCATCTTCAAATTCTACTTCGATTTCAAGTTCATTGTCATCGTCACTATCGTCTCCATCATCATCGTCATTTTTAAATCGATCAAAAATAGCTCGTAAACGCTCCTTCAATTCTTCTGGGATATTGAGTCGATTTAAATCTGGACCGCGACGTGATGAGTCATCATCCGCTTCTTCGTCCTCATTGTCATCAGAATCTTCGTCATCATCATCATCCAGTGACGGTAAATTATCTCCAAATAATCGCTGAATACCCGGAGCACGTAGAAGACCTGGTGGTGTAACACCTGAATTACCAGCACCATTTATCATAGTTTGAATCTTCCTGATTGTTTGTCGATTTAATTCCCCATCATCAGGAACTCCAATCTGCTGCTGTAATCGAGCAACAGCCTGTGATGTCAATGGGCCAAAGTAACCAGTTGTTAGTCCTTCTGGATACACATCAGGATCCTGTGCTAGGAATTCCTGTAGACGCTGCACACGGTTACCACGATCCCCCATTCTTAGCCTCTCCCCGAATACTGCTTCATCATTGTCATCATCTTCATCTGCATCATCCGAGTCATCTGTAAAATCATTACGCATGCTCTGAAGTCGCTCCTGAAGCTCAGCAACCTGCTCCTGCAGCTGTTGTACCTGCTCTTGAAGCTGTTCAGTTATTGAGTCTTCATCACTCTGTGCTTGTGCCGAGATACCACCAACCAATGCAAAGGTCAGCAGAAGCCCGGTTACAATTCCCATTTTAGTAAAAGATTTCATATATAAATTAAATAACTAATAAGCCTAATATATATTGTAAGCCCACACATAAAAATATCAACGCTCATCTGTGGATAGATCCCGTAGAAGCAATTATATAGCCAGTAGAGGTAGGAATAGACAGAAGTATGAATATATACCACATTCTAAGCATTTGATACTCAAGTATCAGTACACAAACCACCACCCCAGCCAGCATTGCAAGGCCGGCCAAATGGAACTGAAGACGATTCTTGCTGCTAAAGGCTGTCTCGAGGTAATACCCTCCAGAAAATAAAGCCAGTGCAGCGATTGTTATTAGTAGAATCTGCATAAATATTTACTCGTATCGAAGTGCCTCTATTGGGCTCTTGTCTGCTGCCTTTCTGGCTGGATATATTCCAAAAAGTAGGCCGATGAATGCCGAAACAACGAATCCAATCAGTGCGCCGGAAACAGGAAAGACAAAAACCCAACCTGATACGACATATGTTGATAGCGCAAAGGATGCCATCCAGGCAATGAATGCGCCGGAAAACACGCCGATAATTCCACCGATACCAGTCAGCATTACGGCTTCGAGAATAAACTGAAGCTGAATATCTGATCTCGTGGCTCCAAGTGCCTTACGTAGACCAATCTCCTTAGTACGCTCGGTAACCGACACCAGCATAATATTCATTATCCCGATGCCACCAACGACCAAGGACACAGCCACCATCGCAGCCAGAAATGATGTCAAAATTGTAATCACAGTTGAAATCTGATCTATTAACGCCTGCTGGGTCCGGACTGCAAAGTCATCCTCCTCGCCTGGCTCTATTCCATGTGTCTCACGAATCGTAGACTCGACATCATATACCAGCTTATTGATATTTTCTGAGGAATCAGCTTTCATAACAATCTCGGTAAGGTAATCATCTCCAGAAAGATAGGCTTGGGCTGATGTGTACGGGACCATAACCAAGTTATCAATATCAATAAACGCAACCTGTCCTTTGGCCGGAAACACGGCCACAACTCTAAACCGCTGGTTTTTTATCGTGATCATCTCACCGATTGGAGAGATTGATCCAAACAACTCATCCTTTACCTCCTTACCAATGATTGCAACTCGAGCATTTGCATCTATATCTGCTGATTGAAACGGCACTCCTTCATCCGGATACACATCAAAAGCATCAATAAAGAAATCTGCGTCACCACCCATAATCATTGGGCGGTACGTTTCGCCGCGATAGGAAACACTTCCAGATACGGCCACCACGGGCATTGCAGCTCGTAGATTTGGAACATTCTGTGGTTTCTGTATAGCATCGTAGTCAGCCTCAGTAATAGACTTCGCCAACAAGGCCTCAGCCGGATCAAAGCCCTCTCCGGATCCAGGTTGCAGCACGGCTGTGTCAGCCCCAAGACTGTTAATCTCTCCAAGAATTAGATTTTGTGCACCACTACCAAGTGCCGTGATTATGATAATTGAACCAACTCCAATAACAATACCGAGAATTGTCAGCAAACTCCGCGATTTGTTTGTTCGCAGTCCTTTATAAGCTGTCTTTATACTGTATTTAAATTTCATACTTATTTTTCGAAATCAGTACTGGCTCGACGACTCACCTCAATCTTCTCATCACTAACAATCTCTCCATCTCTAAGCTTCAGCATTCGATTTGCGTGCTCAGCAGTATGTGTTTCGTGCGTAATCAAAATAACTGTTGTACCCAAATCATAATGAAGTCGTTCAATGGCTGCCATTACTGCCTGTCCTGATTCTGAGTCCAAATTTCCAGTTGGTTCATCTGCAAAGACAACAGTTGGTTCGTTGACTAGTGCACGCGCAATGGCAACGCGCTGCTTCTCCCCACCAGAAAGCTTGTATGTTTCGTAGTTGATTCGATCCTGCAGACCAACTTCTTCTATAACTTTTTTAATTCGATCATCCCATTCATCCTCAGGTCGATCCGAGTAAAGAAGTGGTAACCTGACATTTTCATACACTGTGTTCCGCGGTAGTAAATTAAATGTCTGAAACACAAACCCTATACGTGCATTCCTGAGCTGTGCCAACTCTTCCTCATCGTAATCATTCCAACTACGACCTTCGAAATGATACGAACCGCTGGTTGGATTATTTAAAAACCCCAGAAGCTGCAGTAATGTTGACTTCCCTGATCCGGACGGACCCATGATAGAAACAAACTCTCCTTTATTTATAGAAAATGTAGCATCTCGAAGTGCGTAGGTATCAACACCCTCTGAAAAGTAGGTCTTTTGTAAATTTTTAATATCAAATAACGCCATATCACTCTTCGGTCTCGCCATTTTCTAGCTGAGCACGAGCTTCGCTGCTAATAAATGTTGCCACCTCATCTCCTTCTGATAAACCAGAAAGAATAGCTACCATCCCGTCACTAGCTCGAATACCGGTGGTTACCAAGCGGCGCTTATAACTTCCATTATCCTCACGTACATATACATAATCATCACGACTACGTGGATCTCGTTGAAGGGCTCGGCCCGGAATGGCCAAAACGTTCTCAGCTACGCGAGCAGTTATGTCTACGTCAGCAGAGAGCCCGGATCGAATCGGAATATTGTCATCTGTAAATGAAATAGTTATTTCAACAGTTCTTACACCCTCCGTTATCTGCGCGGCGGGCGACATGGCAGTCACTGAACCAGCAAAAACCTTATCATCATATGCATTCAACGTAATCTCAACAGGATTTCCAACACTGATTGATGAGCTGTCTACCTCGGGTACATTGACGGATATTTCAAGCCGATCATTAGACATTATTGACATTATCGGTTGACCTGCTGATACGTTTTCACCAAGATTAATACTGATATCTGTAACTACTCCATCGAACGGAGCATGAAGTATTCTGTCATTAAGAACCGAACGAACCTGGCGCACCTGTGCTCTGGCCGCAGAGACGGCTGCCTGCTGACTAGTAACACGAAATATCTCTTCTTTATCTGCGTCAGATTCTGCCTGACTACGCACCTGTGCCAGAGCAGCCTGCGCATCATCAAGATTATTTTCAGCAGTTGTTATGGAAGACTCACGGTTATTTTCTGCCTGCTCCAGTGTATTCAACAATGATGTATATCCACTTGAGCGAGTATTCGGTATCTCTAGAACCCACTGAATATCAAGGCCAGCCGCAAAATTTTCCGGGAATGTTACGAAAAGCCCGCGGGTTCCGAGTGGTTGCGGCTGAGTTGTTGAAACCCGTCCGATGTCTGACTCTAAGCCACTAATCCGAAAGGACCATCCAGAAGGGGCTTGAGAGCGGTACAAATCAAGACGATACTCACCTGATTCTCTTTCTTGGTATGTACCAGTTACTGTTGGTGGTGCAAAATTATCATCAGTATTTTCATCTTCGCCTTCCATAAGATGCGGCTGCAAATTCGATGTATATAAATTCTCCTGAGCTGAACGAACGAGCTCATCCTGTGTCTGTATCACCTGATATAAATTATCCTCAGCCGACTCAATCTTTTCACGAGCAGCTGCAACACTGGTTTCATCCACAGAAAGCTGACGAGAAAGATTCGCCTCTTCTCGGGCGAGGTTGGCCTGTGCCTGCTCTAAAGTTGCTTCTGCAGAACTGCTTTGTAGTCTTGCCAGATCATCCCCTGTCTGCACCTGATCGCCTTCCTGAACAAGTATTTCTTCTAGACGACCAGTTGCAGAAAAACCGATTGTTGCTTTATCAACTGCTTCAACAACACCGGTTTCAGACACTACATTCCGAACCGTCTGTCGCTGAACTGATGTCGTCTCGATTTCAGCTAGAGCATCTGAATCTGAGGATGCATAATACGCCACACCGCCAGCAACAGCTATTACTGTTGCTGCAGTGATAATTTTATGGTTTCTGATCCAGGTAAACATAGAAGGTATATAGACATATTGTAGCACCGATACTGATTTTTATTCTACGATATTTGTATACCCAGTAAATATTATGTCTGGACCATACTGAATTAATCTACTCTGTTGTTACACCATCAAAATGCTCCTCGGATTCGTCTGATTTTTCCTCATGCACCGTTCCTTCTTCATGCTCTGGTGGAGAATAAATAGAGTAAAGCTTTAAGTCTTCGTCACCGGTATTGATTACGTTATGTTCTGTGCTGGCTGGAATTACCACAGCATAATCTGGGCCGATTTCATGCTCTTGACCGTCTAAAATCGCCTTTCCATTCCCTTGCTCGATTCTAATAAACTGATCCAAACCATGTACCTCAGAACCGATCTCATCTCCAGGCTTTATACTCATCAGAACAAGCTGAGAGTAACGAGATGTATAAAGCACCCGTCGGTAATCAGTATTTTTAATAGTTTCATCTTCTATATTTGCGATATATCCATTCATATTTGGGTAATAATTAATTTTAAATACCTATTCATCATACTAACAAGCACTGCTAAATAATAGCCTTTGACAAATGTTTTTTTCTTGGTAGAATACTACTGTACTGAAGATTCAGGAGAGAAATATCGCGGGGTGGAGGAATGGTACCTCGGGAGGCTCATAACCTCCAGGTGTCGGTTCAAATCCGGCCCCCGCAAATTATCATAAAAACCGCTTTTGCGGTTTTTGTTATTTCAAGGCTCGCCCCCGCGCCGTAAGCTAGTCTTGCTAACGAGGAAGTACTCCTGGGGTACAACAACAATATGCAAAGAGCTGGCCTTTATGGCTGGCTCTTTTTTTATTTATATGATGTAGAGGGGTTTGAACTATTCTATTTTCGCAGAGGAAAGCAAGCCGAAGACTGTTGAAAACCGAGGGGTTTTTAAAGTTAGAGGGTCGGAGATAGAAGTTGTTTATGTGAATTCCGGCCCCTGCAAATTATCATAAAAGCTACATTTGCGACTTTTGCCTTAAACAGTACCAAAAATCATTACCATGATATGCTTAGTTTATGAAAAAAGTAACTATTACAATGTACTACTGGGGTGGTGAAAAGTACGGAATCAAGATTAAGTCAGACTGCAAAGAATGTGACATTAACACAACAATTCTTCGTGACATGGAGCAAAACGAGTTTAAGGATAAGCCGGTTGAGATAGTTATTAAAACCTTGGCTTTCAAACATTTGGAAATCTCTACGCCACGGTGGCTGGCATGCACCTGTTCTTCTGGTCAATAACAAGGTCTTTTCTCAAGGTGTTGTAACGGATAAAGAGAAGTTAGCTAAGCTGGTTAATAGAAAATTGTCTGCCTAACTAGTTATCAAGCTTTGGATTCTCTACCTCTACGCCATCAATCTCGAAGTCGCCGTCAGTAATCTTTCGTACATCACGACCGATACCACGTAACGCAACACTGGAATCATCATAGTGGTTAACCACTGTATTGAGATTGCTTCCCAGCCGCTGGTGTACGTCTTCGTAGGCCTCGAGATGGGTACGCAGCGCTTCCACTCCCTCCTGAATACGTTCGGTGTTCTTCTCGATACGAAACGCACGCAACCCCTGCAGAATTGTGTGCAGATACGCCGCCAATGTTGTTGGTGAGACAATGACGACACTCTTCTCATGCGCGTACTCAATCAGATTACGAGTGTTGGTACCAGCAGAACCAACCTTGTTGACCAGCAGGTCATAGTAGACACCCTCGGCCGGAATGAACATCATTGCAAAGGGCAGTGTATTCTCCTTGGGACGAATGTACTTGGATGTCTCATCAATGCGCTTTTTAAGGTCATTTTTGAACTCCTTAGCAATAACTACTCGCTTCTCCTTGTCCTCTTCGTCCATCAGACGCTGGTAATTAGTTAAGGAGAACTTGGCATCCACCGGAATGATTCCGTCCTTGGCCTTGATGATGGCATCGACGGCTTCACCATTTTCAAAGGAGTACTGCAGCTCGAAGCCGTTCGGCGGTAGCAGGTTTTCAAGAATCAGCGACAGACCAGCCTCGCCGAGGGACCCACGTTTCTTTTGGTTAGAAAGCACCTTCTCGAGATCCTTCAGTGTCTCGGTAATGTCCAGCACATCCTTGTTAGTTTCCTTTACCGACTCAATTTCTTTTGTGATGTTCTGGATAAGCTTTCGTGACTGAGAAAACTGCGACTCAACTGTCTTTGTTAACTTGTTATCCATGGTTCGGGTCTGTTCACCGATCTGCTGGTTTAGCTGCCGTGAAAGGTCACTTAGACGCTCTTGAAGGGCTTTGTGAGCAGTATCTTCACCAGTTGAACGACTGAAAAACCAGGCTACTCCGATATGGGTAGCGATCGTAACGACCAGCAGAATTATCAGTACTGTGAGTGTTATCTCCATATGTTCCCATTGTATCACTTACCCTTCTTGCGCTGAAACAGGACATACTTCGCAATCTCAACCACAGCCAGATCAAATATTGCTACCCCACCCAAAAGCAGCCACTGATTGCCGGATAGCATGGTGAGGCTAAGTAAATCTCGTAGTGGCGGAAAGAAGATGGCACCAAAAAGGGCCAGCAGGCTGAGCCCGAGCGATATAAACAGGAAGTTATTATTGGAAAAATTAATTTTATAAATTGGCTTATAGAAATCCTTCAGTGCTACCACAAACAAGAGTGCATCAATGGTTAGAATTACGAACATAATAGTGCGAATGGTTTCGATGGCGATACCTTGCTGGTTTAGCAGTACGTAAATAACAAAAGCAGCGATACCGGTGATGCTTCCGCTGATACCAATCAGCCACTTCATTGGTTTACTGATGAGGTTCCTGGTCCGAGCATCCTTAGGGTCTCGCTTCATTACATCACCGGCTGGTGGTTCGGCGGCAAAGACAAATGTCAGGAGCCCACCTTCAACAATATTCACCCAAAGAATCTGCGGCGTTAGAATCGGAATCGGCAGCCCGGTAACCAAAGCACCACCGATAAGGAAAAGTCCACCAAAACTGGTAGACAGCAGGTGGGCAATAATCTTCTTTAGATTATCGATAATTCGACGACCCTCTTCGATGGCAGCCACGATAATGGAGAAGCTGTCGTCCAGTAACACCAGGTCTGATGCCTCTTTAGCAACCTCGGTTCCGGAGCCAACAGCCACACCAATGTCTGCAGCCTGCAGGGCAGGGGCATCATTCACCCCATCCCCGGTCATGGCCACGACTTCATTCCTCCCCTGTAGGAGCTTTGCCAGCCGTAGCTTCTGGTTGGGTAAGACACGAGCAAAAACGTATCTGGTCTTGACCGCCTCGACAACCTCTTCATCACTCATGCCCTCCAGATCCGAACCGGTAAGTGGCTCGGTCTCAGAATCTGCAGAGATAATCCCGGCCTCACGAGCAATGAAGTTAGCTGTCTCGGGATTATCGCCAGTCACCATCATGATATGCACGCCGGCTGACTTGGCCTGGGCGATGGACTCGGCCACATCCTCTCGGACCGGGTCACTAAAGGAGATAAGCCCCAGAAAGATCAGGTCGGATATCTGACCGTCGGCAGGCCTGCCCTCCTTCGCGCGGTCGATCTTGTCTCCAGCATTTGGCTTGTAACCTATGGCGATCAGTCGCTTGCCTTCAGCGCTTTTTGTGTTTTGAAGATCAGTAATCTGCTGACGGAGCTTGTCATCCAGCGGTACTTCACCATCCTCGGTACGAACCTGGCTCGAATGCTCCAGCACAACCTCGGGTGCTCCACTCACAAAAAGTTCATTCTGTTCCTTCTTATCACCGGACTTAGCCGATGACAGGCTGGCGGCAAAGCGGTTTTCCGAGCTGAAAGCCAGCAGATCCTTACGCCGACCGTCGATGTTGGTTTTATTAAAATCAGCCTCCAAGCCCCGGGTTACTAAGGCGCGCTCGATGGGTTCGCCGCGGACAACAGGCCCATCATCGGACTTTTCAACATACGCACTTGATGAAGTGACAGCACCCTCAAGCAGATGAAGCTGCAGGGATGATAGTTCTCCGTCAGACGCGGCCTTTCCTTCATCAGAAAATGTATCGAAGCTTAGGAGGTTGGATACCACCATCTTGGCCTGTGTCAGCGTTCCTGTCTTATCAGTAAGAATTATGGTAGTTGAACCCAGCGTCTCAGCAGCGCGCAGATTCTTCACCAGACCACCACGATCCAGAATATTCTGCATCCCCAGCGCCAACACTACCGTCACGGCTGCCGGTAAACCTTCTGGCACCACGCTGACCGCTACCGCAATCGAAAAAACCAGCATTTCTATGAGTGACTCACCACGGATAACTCCAAGAGCAAATATAATTATCACCGCCACGACTGAGATGATTGCTACAAAAAGTGCCAACCCTTTCATGTGCTGCTGAATCGGCGTTTCTGACTCTGGGCCGACCGCAAGCTCCTGGGCAATCTTTCCCACTTCGGTCTCGTCTCCGACACTAACCACAATCCCGCGACCATCTCCGGAGGCCGCCAGTGTCCCTTTGTAGGCCATGTTCTTCCGGCCAGTAACTGGCTGATTATCCGTTATTTTTTCGGCATTCTTGGCTACCTCCAGCCACTCCCCGGTCAATGCCGCCTCATTCACCTCCAGATTATTCTCGCTGATGAGGCGCATATCAGCCGGTACATACATGCCAGCCTCCAGCACAACGATGTCACCAACCACTACCTCTTCGGCCGGGATGACATGCTTCCTACCGCCGCGAATCACGGTTGCCTCCTTGCTTTGACTGTTATCAAGCGCCTGAAACGCATTGGAGGCCCGACCCTCCTGAATCGTGCCGATGATGACATTAATTCCCAGCGCCACAAATATTACAGCGGTATCTACGAGATGCCCAATAGCAAGCGTAATCAGTCCTGCTACAAGCAGAATTGAAACTAGCGGATTCTTGAACTGCTTGAAGATTCGCCCAAATACACCGATTTGCTTTGCCTCAGTAAGACTATTGTCTCCATGTAGCTGACGAGACCCACTGACTGCATCCTCATCCAAACCATTTTTTGTATCAACAGACAACTTCTCGGCCACACCATCGGCGGAAAGCTGATACCACTCACTGCCAGATGGTTTTGATTTAGAATTTTCTTTTGAGGTGCTCATAGGATTACGTAATACTGCTGCGTTCTTTATTTGTAACGAACTCTTATTACTGCACAGTTGACGCATTTTCATCCCCTTCTTTTTGGGAAGATTCCTCGACAGCTGCCTCTTTCTCCTCAACCTCTTCCTCAATCTTTTGGTCTTGGTATGCTCTTATTTCCGACAGGTGAAACAGGGTGAATATAATCACGCTGGACAGTACAACTCCGAATAGGTTAGCCAAAAATAGCAACATAGATCCAATAAGAAGTTCTGTTGATAGTAGCGCCAAGGAAACACCAATAGCAGATAGTGGTGGAACCAAGGAAACCGAGATAGCAACACCCGGCAGTGTCATGGCGGTATCCTCACTTATCCATGTATAGCTAGCAACAATACCGGCAGCAAATGATATGAAAAAGTACAGGAGAAGGTCCGGATTGGTTAGTAAATTAAGCTGCTCGGTCAGTGATGAGGTGCCGATAAGAAATGCTGTAATAAAAGAAACAGTCACACCAGTCAGTAGTGTCTTTATCAAGATACCGATGGCACGACGAATAGCCTCGAAGCTGTCAGTAACGACTCCGAGCCCTAGTGCCAGAATCGGAAACAGAATCGGTGCTACTAGCATCGCCCCCACAATAACAATGGAGTTGTCCATCAAAAGACCGATTGCAGTAATGAAGGAGGCAGCAGACAGAAGAAGGTAGAAATCACCATCAGCCCGAGATTCATCGATGAGTTTTTTAACGGCACGCTTTTGGTCAAAAATACCAGCCGCAAATAGCCCGTCTTCTGTTTCAGAATCATTCATATGTATTTTATTATAGCAAACATGTTCAGGTGTCATGCTACAATATCCACATATGTTACAAGAAACAATCACCCAGGATATGAAATCAGCACTAAAGGCCGGAGAGAGGCTTCGGCTGAGTGTGGTGCGAAATATTAAATCAGAAATTGCTAACCAGCTAGTAACCAACGGCGAGAAGCCGGATGGAGAGCTTCCAGACAAGGATGTTGTGGAGGTGATTGCTCGGCTTGCCAAACAGCGACGCGAGGCAGCTACCGAGTTTGACGCCGGTGAGCGCACAGAGATGGCGGACAAGGAGCGAGCCGAGCTAGAGATTCTTGAAGAGTACCTCCCTGAACAGATGAGTGACAAAGAGCTGGAGACACTGATCACCTCAACCATTGCCGAGGTCGGTGCCGAGGATATGAGTGCGATGGGGCAAGTTATGGGCAAGGTTATGGCCAAGACTGGACCAGCAACTGATGGCGATACCGTACGGAGGATTGTTGAGGAAAAGCTGAAATAGAAAATACCGTAAAAAATTAAATAACTCACCCGGTTGAGTTATTTAGCAATAAAGTCGCCGATAGGCGGTTTTTTTGTTGGACATGAACACGACAACCACCTGTCGTGTTTTATTGTCCGCTCGTAGTGGTGCTTGTAGGCGGAATTACCTGAATACTGTCAGCACTGCTACCGGCATCATTTTCCATCACCTGCTCTGTAATGAGAATCACACCTAGTGTAAGTGTGATAATGGCCAGGAAACCGATCAAGAACTTTACAAAATCTGCATCAAATATCTCTTTCATACTCAGTATTCTACCATCAGTTTTAACGTACTTCACTAACTGTGCAACACTTAGTGTTGCACAGTTAGATGTCCAATGGAGTTTTAGCAGGACTTGAAGTAATAAAATTTTTATATGTATTGTTTTGAAAACCATCTAGAATAATGCCAGTCTTTAGGAGCTCATCCCACCGATTTCTATATACATAATCTTGGTAACTAGACCATCTATATGATTTGTAACTTGTTTCATCAGATATTTCGAGTGGATTTTTATGAATATATGCCGATACATACTGAAGCTGACGATCACTTGAAATATGCTTTGCTTTATATGTCCCTTGAAAGACATGGCCAGTCTTGTCACGTTTAGCATTAAAAAATCGACCGTACGCATTTTGGATACGATGTAAATACTTTGGTATACCATCATCAGTCAGGTTCTTTACTGTTAGATGGAAATGATTAGGCATTATGCAGAAGTTTATTAATTCAACAAACCGGCCTTGAATTACTTCCTCGTACTCAACCTTAAAGTCTTTTTCATCATTGAAATAATCTACACGTCTACTAATATTACGAAACTTTTTCGGTGACTGAAACAATAATATGAGAAACAGCATACGTATAAAATCCCGGTCGCTGTAAAACAGCTTTTGCTTTTGATTACCACGATTATAAATATGATATATCTCGTCTGGAGCAATATCAATTGATCGCATATATTTTCATAATAAGATAGGTTTTTCTACTGTGCAACACTTAGTACTGTGCAACACTTAGTGTTGCACAGTAGAAAAATATTCTTTATGTTAAGTGTCAGACACTTAACATAGGAGGAGGATGTCTTCATAATTTTGGTGGGGGGGGTGGTTTTTGGTTGGTGCATAACAAAAACCCGCCGAAGCGGGTTTTTGTAGTACTACCCGAAGGTAGTTAACTTCACTTCAAGTGAACTAGTTAGACTAGTTGCTTGTAGTTTCAGCCTTCAGACCTGACCGGAAGTCAGATGAAGGAACAAAGTTGTAAGTCTCAGCATCTAGATCACCAGATGAAGGACCGAATTCAATAGCATTAAGTGTAGCACGGTGGCTAGACTTATCATTAGCATTGAACTCAATAGTGATTGTGAAGGTCTCTGTGTCATTTTGAGAGATCTCGTAGACATCAGTAGATACTTCATTTGCACTAGAAACGATGTCAACTAGTGTAGTTGTTCCGTTTCCTGCTGATGAAGATGAAATACTGTAACCTAATGTTCCAGCAGTTGTTACATCACCTCCCTGGATGTACGCATCCTCCTCAAAGGCAGTAAGATCTACCTCAAAGGTGTACTGAATGCGGCTGTCATTGCTGTCAGTGTCAATGTCTGCAGCACCATCAGTGTAGATTCCAGAGACACGCAGTGTATGCGTCTCACTTTCTAGAGTTCCTCCCTTAAGATCAGTGTTTTCAAGATCATCAGCTCCTTCAGCATCAATGTAGTTGTCGTTAGCCGTGATTGAAGCCTGAATAGTAGTACCTGTTGGGTAGTTACCATCCTGGTCGTTGAACTCAAGGAATAACATTACTGTAACCTCATCATCAGCATCAATGGTGTAGTCACCGTCGATGTCGAATGAAAGTGTAGATGAAGCGCTTCCTGCTGATGAATCATCATCAATATCGAATCGATCGCCATCAATTTCGATGTACGCATCGTTTACAATGTCATCGTAGTCACTGCTAGAAGCAGTTGCAGCACCACCAAAGTTTAGGTCAATTTTAAGCTCGTTCAGCTCGATATCATTGTCTCCAGCCTCTAGCTCGAAAGCAAAGACGCCATATTCGTCTGAAGTATCATCTTCGTTAACCTGAATGATTGATGCATCAGGATCATCAGATGAAGAACTTACGTCCAAGTTGTCATCTGAAGACTCTTCGACGATGTCGATATTAACCTCATCACTGTCTGAATTACCAGGAGCGTAAGTGTTAATACCAGCACCATCAACTA
>Ga0306912_1000200_pt1 | contig 36905 bp, 30 predicted proteins | sample AntRauFillE10628_FD_190443 | JGI IMG/M metagenome (GOLD analysis project Ga0306912, IMG submission 190443) | Saline lake microbial communities from Rauer Islands, Antarctica - Metagenome Filla E10 #628 (v2) (version 2) | ecosystem: Environmental > Aquatic > Non-marine Saline and Alkaline >...
GGTTTGCTCCAATCCTACGATTTGGTAGCCAGTGTTTTTTAATATGTCAATTTTAGCAAGCGGGTTGTCAATAGCGCTCCATGATACGTGCTCTTCGGCTCCAATGGCTGTTTTCGTGATTTCCGGGCGCGGGGGTAATGGTGAGTAACCCGACAGGTATACTTCTTTAACCCCAAAAGCATCGGCATTTCGGAAGGCCGCACCCACATTGTGAAGACTCCTCACATTGTGCAGCCATAAAATGAAATCATCTTTTAAAGCGGACTTCCTGGCTAAGTTAGTTTCTAATATTTTTCGGGTTGAACGTTTTTTCAATGAACCGGATATCAATTAATATTTTATGAATTGAATATACAAAGCTGACAAGAGCACTCCATTTTATTTCTCGTAATTGTATGTAGAAAGGGCCTGCAAATCATGATAATTTTCTAACTACCATCAGAATAGCGTCTATGTAGCAGGCAGTAGCGTATTGAATAAAAATTATGGTTGGGAAACAGCGTGGAACACCCTATTTTCTAAGTCTGTAAAAAAACCGAAATATGTAGTACAAAGCAGTTTGAATAAACTGCTTTTTTATTTTTTAAAGCTAAGATTTGAAAACAGAATCAATAGACGTATGAAAAAGAATTATCTATCCAAGGAAGGGTATGAAAAACTTGATAAAGAGCTGAGAGATTTAAAAACGCGGGGTCGGAAAGAGATCGCAAATGATATTGCCGAGGCTCGTGCAAAAGGAGACCTAAGTGAAAACGCTGAATATGACGCAGCGAAAGAGGCCCAGGGGCATCTCGAATCGCGGATCGCTGAACTCGAGAATACGCTTGCCACATCCAGCATTATTGATGAAAGGAATATTGACGATACTAAAGCTTATTTGCTATCTACGATTACCATATTGAATCATAAAACGGACAAGGAGATGAAGTATACACTTGTCTCCAAGGATGAAGCAGACTTTAAAGAAGGTAAAATTTCGGTGGATTCTCCCATCGGCCAGGGAATTCTCGGTAAAGAAGTAGGAGACGTTGTAAAAGTTGATGTCCCCGCAGGCCAGTTAAAACTTGAAATTTTGAAAATTGAGCGTTTAAGATCATGAAAATTGCAGTAATCGGAACAGGATATGTTGGACTTGTAAGCGGTACATGCTTTGCCGACAGCGGAAATGATGTCATATGTGTGGACATCGATGAGAAGAAAGTAGAACAAATGAGAAATGGCGTTGTGCCGATTTATGAACCCGGACTAAATCGAGTGTTCGATCGTGCAATTCGGGAGAAACGTCTGAGCTTTACCACCGATCTGGAAGAGGCATTCAAAACTGCTGAAGTTGTTTTTCTATGCCTGCCAACCCCCCCCGGTGCAGACGGCCAGGCTGATCTTAGCTTTGTGTTGAATGTAGCTGATAATCTGGGTGACTTATTCAACAAATACCCGGAATACCGTGTTGTTGTTAACAAAAGCACCGTGCCTGTGGGAACTGCCGATAAGGTAAGAGATAAGATATCATCAAAAACGGATGCAGAATTTGACGTCGTCTCCAATCCCGAGTTTCTCAGAGAGGGTGCGGCTGTTGAAGATTTCATGAAACCAGAGCGTGTTGTAGTCGGAGCAGGTAGTAAGCGCGCTGCTGACCTGATGACGCGACTCTATGAGCCGTTCGTTCGCAGTGGTAACCCGATTATTATAATGGACGAGCGGAGTTCTGAACTTACCAAATATGCAGCCAATGCAATGCTGGCTACGAAGATTACATTTATGAATGAGATCGCTAATATTTGCGAAAAAGTAGGAGCCGATGTTGATAACATTCGAAGGGGAATTGGAACTGATTCACGTATTGGTAAACGATTCTTGTTTGCAGGTATTGGATACGGAGGCAGCTGTTTCCCGAAAGATGTGAAGGCAATTCACTACACAGCAGCTCAAAACGGATATGATTTCAGAATCCTTGATTCCGTGATGAAAGTGAATGAAAAGCAGAAAGTCTCGTTAGTAGAGAAAATGAAGTCTTACTACGGGAAATCTCTCAAAGGTAAAACGATTGGCATATGGGGCTTGAGTTTCAAGCCTGAAACAGATGACATTCGCGAAGCTCCGGCACTCTACATTACTGATGCACTTGCAAAAGAGAGCGTTAAAATGAAAGCTTACGATCCGGAAGCAATTGGTACATTTAAAGCGGCTTCCTCAAATGAGACACTCGAGATGATGGATTTTGAACATGATCGCGACAGTGTACTTAATGGAATAGACGCTCTTGTTATTTGTACAGAATGGAATGAGTTTCGTCGACCGGATTTCGAAAACTTCAAGAAACACATGAAATCCCCGGTTATCTTCGACGGTCGAAATCTTTATAGTTTAGAAAGGGCAGAGGAAGCCGGTTTAACCTACTTTAGCGTAGGTCGCAAAACGGTTGGCGCATAAATTTCAACAGGGTTTTTACTACTCTCTATTTAAATTATATATATGGCTAAGACTAAAAAGAAGGTTTTAATTACAGGCGGTTGCGGATTTCTGGGTTCTCACCTTTGTGACCGCTATCTCAAAGAGGGATTCCGTGTGGTGTGCATGGATAATCTTATTACAGGATCTCCCGAAAACATTGCCCACCTGATGGGCAATGAAGATTTCGAATTTGTTAAGCATGATGTAACAAATTACATCTATGTGCCGGGAGAGCTGGACCTGGTGCTTCACTTCGCATCTCCGGCATCTCCGATCGACTATCTGGAAATGCCAATACAGACGCTTAAGGTAGGCTCACTGGGTACACATAAGGCACTTGGACTCGCAAAAGAGAAAAATGCCCGGTTCCTTCTTGCTTCCACAAGTGAAGTTTACGGAGACCCGCTTATTCATCCCCAGAACGAAGATTACTGGGGGAATGTTAATCCTATTGGTCTTCGTGGGGTCTATGACGAAGCCAAGCGTTTTGCTGAAGCAATGACTATGGGCTATCACAGGTATCACGATTTAGAGACACGCATTGTCAGAATATTCAATACCTACGGTACAAGAATGCGCCTGCGTGATGGACGCGCACTTCCGACGTTCATGCGCCAGGCTCTCAAGGGAAACCCTATCACTGTTTTTGGTGACGGGTCACAAACTCGTTCTTTCACCTACGTAGATGATCTGGTAGAGGGTATTTACAGACTCTCTCAGTCAGATGAGGCCGAGCCGGTGAATATCGGGAACCCCGAGGAAGTAACAATCATGGAATTTGCCAAAGAGATTATTGAACTGACAGGCAGCAGCAGCGAGATTATACATGAAAAGCTTCCTGAGGACGACCCAAAAGTGCGCCAGCCGGATATTAGCAAGGCCAAACGTGTGTTGGACTGGGAGCCAACGGTAGATCGTAAAGAAGGGCTGAGGAAAACCCTTGATTACTTCAAAGAAGAGGTAGAACGTACCGATGGATAAAAAGAAACTCATTGATCTCTATCCTTACAAGGTGGTAGACAATGAGGTCTCGTTTTTGCTGTTCAGACGGGCGAAAGGAAAGATTTACGAGGAACAATGGCGGATGGTTGGCGGAAAAGTGATGCCGCAGGAAACGTACTGGCAGGCCGCACTACGCGAGCTCAAAGAGGAAACGAATCTCGTACCAAAAATCTTTTGGACTATCCCGAGTATTAACCAGTTTTATGAATACTCATCGGATAAAATTTTGAATATTCCGGCGTTTGCTGCGGAGATCAATCCAGATGATACGATTCAACTTGATGCCGAGCATACCGAATTTAAATGGATACAACCTGAGGACGCATCAACTCATATTCAATGGCCGGAACAAATTCGTCTGATCGAGCTTACAAACAGACTAATCACATCAAACAAAATCTTGGACGATTGGCGCGTACCTATCACTTCATCATAGTTGGATTTTTACTATTCCTGTGTTCTGCTTTGCCTGCATCAGGTCAGTCGCCAAAATCCTATGAGTTTATACCTGCGCCCGACTTATGGTATAACGATGTGGATGGAATCCGTCTTGGGCTTCGCCTGAAAGGCCAGGTGCCTGGTACATTCGAAGATGGCCCGCACAGACTTGATGCCGGACTTTGGCTGAGTACATGGTTCCCCGAACTTCCGGTATCTTATTACGTCAGCTTCACAGAGCCGATACCCAAATGGTCAGACTTTGGAAGCGAAGCGAGTGTGCAGGCAATAACCTCCATTCGATCTGGATACTCTCGCCATGGAGTTGGCCTTAATAAACGCTGGCAGCAGGGGTTTGATGAGCGTCGCTACAGAGAGGTAAGGATTTTCAACACATACGAAAAAAGATTCGATAAAGAGTATACGGCTTTCCCCGCTTTGTGGTCAGATGAAGATAAATTTATCGCATCTGTTTCGGCTAATATGAAGGACGAAAACGGGCTTGGGTACTATACGGTTTCCATTACCGGGTCGGTGCAGTATGCTAATAAAAATTACGGGTTTGGATCAGTAACAGCTGTACAGCGCATTCCATTTAGTGATAAATGGGGCCTAAAACTTCGGGGATTTGCTGGAACCTCATCTGGTTCTACTGCTCCGGAATATCTTTTTTCACGAAGTACCGGTCAGGCAATTGGGACGATATTTAACGGAGTAACCCGTGCGAAAGGGACCATCCCGCAGCCATGGATCAAGAGTGGCAATTTTCATGTAGCTGGCGGAGCCAATCTGAGAGGATACACCGGAGAGGATGTTGATTCCTTCATTGGGGGGGCGTGCACTGACTGCTCAGAAGAGGAGCTGGCGAATCTTCAGCCTAACATTTACAATTCCATCGCTGCCTTAAACACAGAACTTGATTATCCCAACCCGGCAAAGTCACTCTTTAACCGTATCCCCTATATTTCAGATTTCATTACTTTTCGTTCCTATCTATTTTTTGATGCGGGTTCAACACTTGGGTCGAGTGAATCTTCAAGCTCCTGGATTGCTGATGCAGGCGCAGGATTCGCATTATCGTTGAATATTCCCGATTATCTTGGAAAACCGCGCGGATTTGTACTTCGATATGACATTCCTTTTTGGTTGTCTGACCCTGAAACAGGCGATCCATTTAAGTTCAGAAGTTTAATCGGATTTGGTGCTGTTTTATCATTTTAATGAATAGGTTCATGGGTTTTGTCCGAAACGTTTTACTGGGCATTTTACTATTGGCATTCGCAGGATGCACTACAAGTAAGTGGACGGTCATCGATGAACATGCCGTGGATAGCAGTGAACAGCCTGATATTGTTCAAAATTCAACGCAGCTGATCCTCGAACAGAAGCCTACAATCGAAAATCCCGTACTTAGACTCACTCCGTACAACATTGTTCAACGTGAGTTTGCAGAACGGGTGCAAGTTCAGCGTATGGTACAGGAGTATAAACCAAAATGGGGATTTGCACTCCTTGCATTAACCGGATCAGCAATCTCATTTTTTGCTGCTAACTCCGATTATCTTCTACCCTCGGCAACCACAACCCAGCGGATTACGCTCAACGCTACCGGGGCAATGCTCGCGGTTCTGGCAACAACGAATCTGGAAGAGAAGGGAGACCCAATTTTAACGAATGAAATCCGATATTTGAGACAGACCGGATTTGATGTTCGCACAGATACTCTTGCTCTCGACACATTCGGTAATGAAACTGCGTCGATCACGATCAATAAAGGTGATGAGGTGCTTTTAAATGAACCTTCCGTATCTATTGATAACGGGTTTATTGAAATAAATTTAGGTGCACTATCAGCCGAAGTCTCAAATCAGATTACAGGAGACACAGAATTTGTTGTCAGTGCCTCCTACAAAGAATTTGAGAATACTTACACAATTCCTGTCACAGATTTTTTGGAGCCTTATTTTCTCATTCACGAGCCGGTTGCAGAGGTGCGGAGCGGAGCTGCGATTACCAGAGACAATGTCATTGCTGAAGTAGGAGAGGGAAGTGCTCTAAGAGTAGCCAACAGTACATCGGATCAGTGGACAGAAATCCGGTATGGAAACTCGAATGCATTTGTACAGCGAACCTCAGGAAGAATTGAATGGCGGTCAACAGCTGCAGATGGTCCGGCGCTACTGGTTGAGTTTACAAACATTCCATTTGGCGAAATTGATGTTGAATCCTCTGTCCCTGTACTCAAACCACGCAATAGTGCCGACAGAGCATTTGTTTTGAGTGGCCATAATGAGAACCAGGCAGGTTCGAACCAGTTTGGCGATCGGGATGTCCAGTTGTTTCGCCACTATATGACTACAGCTCTCGGAATGGACCAGAGTCAGGTAAGGATTATTGATAATCCTGATCTGCCAGGCTGGATAAACGATCTACAGTCCTGTGAAGAGATTGCCGGTGGGTCCCTGCACATTTATTTAACCGGATATGCGAGGTCCAGCACGTCCGAATCCGGAGCGAAAAATTTGGCACTATTTCATATAAACGAGGCCGGTAATGTAACTGCACTACCGTTGATGGACTTATTTGATCAGCTTTCAAGCTGCACGCCAGAGAAGATGTTTGTGTATGTAGATCTCGAATATGTTGATGAAGTGGAGGATGGGCAAATTATCTCATTTATGAATTCCAACGGCGGAAAACAGCAGCGGCTTGCAAACCGGCTGCTCAGAAATTTTCCCAACGCGTTTATACTTTTCGGAAATCGTATCGGGCAGAGTTCATCCGTTTTCAGCCGGCCACCCGGTGATGATAAACGCCATCATATCTTTCCCTACTTTTGGGCTGAAGCCATTCAGCAGAGGAAAACTCAGATGTCTGAGCTGGTACGTCATCTTGAAAACAATGTAGATTATACATCCCGGCGCCTTCATGATGAACCTCAGGAAGTTCGGGGATATGGTAATTTTATGCTTGATATTGCAAAGTAATGACCGGATGGATCTTTATTTTTTTAAGTTCTGCCTGCTCTCTCTTAATTGCACATTTTTTAAAAGTCACCGAATTTAAAAGGCTGAGCACGACAAAAGTTCTCACCGTAAACTATGTGATCGCGTCGTTGGTAGCTTTTCTTTCTCCGGTAGGCGGAGCCGAATTAGATTTTCAATTTGAGGCTGCATGGCCTGCACTTACACTTGCGGTAGTTGTTGGATTTATTTTTATCGCCAATTTTTTTATATACAGCAAGTCGGTAAGTAAAAACGGTGTTGGCATCAGCGTGGCAGCAATGCGAATGTCCCTGCTCATTCCCGTTTTACTATCGACGTTTTGGTATCTGGAGCTGATGAATACCCGGCAATGGACTGGCTTTCTTACAGTTATTGTCGCTTTGTTTTTACTCTTGCCGAACAAACGCAAGATGCTTGGCGAACCGAAAAGTGCAGCATGGCTGCTTATCCTTCTATTTTTGGGAACCGGTTTAGGAGACGGATCACTTAAAATTTTTGAAGTGGATTTCAGCTCTTATCTTACAAAAGAGCAGTTCATGGGCACTGTATTTCTAAGTGCAACATGTGTTGGCGCTCTTGCAGTGGTAGTTAAAGGTGATTTTAAATTTTCTAAGCAGGAGCTTGGCATGGGATTACTTGTTGGTATTCCAAACTTATACTCCGCTATTTTCCTTATTGAGGCGCTGGAGGTTATGAACGGTGCTATTGTATATAGTGTCGTGAATATATTAACGGTTTTGGGTGCAGCTGTGTTGGGCATGTTACGCTGGGGTGATGTCGTCACACCAGTGCAGTGGGTCGGAATTGCGGCAACTTTACTTTCAATTCTATTATTGATGAGATGAAAAAATCTATACTTCAGAAAATTTTAAACCGAAGCATTGAACTTAACCGAAAAATAGTTTTTCCGGAGGCTGGCAGAGATCCTCGTGTTCTTCATGCGGTGATGGATCTTCACAAGGCCGGGGCGGTACAGCCGGTGATGGTTAGCCTGGATCAAAACGTGGAAAAACTGGCCGAGACTGAAGGAATTGAACTTCCTGAGTCTATTCCGATTGTTAGTGTTGAAACTGAAGAGGAACAAAAAAGGCGAGTCACATTTTTCGAGCAGAAGCTGATCCACAAGAATCCCACGAAGCAACAGATTTTGCAGCTTGCAACAGATCCGTTGATGACAGCCGGCTGGCTTGTTGCCACGGGAAAAGCCGACGGTTCTGTGGCAGGATCAATTGCATCTACAGCTGATGTGATCCGTGCATCATTACGGACAGTCGGGACAGCTGAAGGAGCCAAACTCGTGTCGAGTACGTTTTTAATGGAGCTTACAAATGGAACGGTGGTTACCTATGCCGACTGTGGCGTGGTTCCTTATCCGGATGCTGAACAGCTCGCGGATATTGCCATTACATCAGGCAACACGCATAAAATTCTAACCGGTGATGATCCCCGGATAGCTTTTCTCTCTTTTTCTACCAAAGGCAGCGCATCACATGAACGAGTGGACCTTGTTAAAAATGCTCTTCAGATTGCACAACAGAGCAAACCGGACTGGCTTATGGATGGGGAGCTTCAGTTCGATTCAGCTTTTGTGCCCGAAGTTGGCCGAAGAAAAGCACCGGATTCAAAAGTGGCCGGAAATTCTAACGTGTATATTTTTCCGAATCTCGATGCCGGAAATATTGCATACAAAATCACCGAGCGTATTGGCGGTGCAACGGCAATTGGCCCCATACTTCAAGGTCTGGCCAAGCCGTATATGGACCTCTCCAGAGGATGCTCAAAGGAGGATATTTTTTATGCAGCTGCAATCTGCAGTGTTTTGTCGAATGCCTGACCATTAGTTATAACTTTTCATGTAGTGTATTTATGTCCATACAAAAAAGGAAAAAAGATCACGTAGACCTCTGCGTGAATGATGATGTTAGCTATGAGACACCAACCGGATTTGATCAGTACTATTTCCGGCATAACGCACTGCCTGAAGTCAATTTGGAGGATGTGTCTGTTGAGGGCACCCTGCTTGGGCGTTCGTTTTCGTTTCCGCTAATGATCTCTTCGATGACCGGCGGGTATTCTGATGCCGGACAAATTAACGCACAAATTGCCAGATACTGTGAGTCTGAGAATTTGCCGTTTGGCGTGGGGAGTCAGCGTGCATTGCTCGATCATCCCGAAGAAATTGAAAGTTTTTCAATTGTTCGTGAGGAAGCACCGACGGCCTTTATTGCTGCCAATATCGGAGGAGCGCAAGTTGCAGGAGGTCTCTCGGACACGCAGATATCGATATTAGTCGAATCTGTGAAAGCTGATGCAATTATTGTACATCTGAACCCACTTCAGGAGCTTGTTCAACCCGAGGGAGACCGAAAGTTTGCCGGAGTGGAAGACGGAATATCCAGGCTTGTCAATGAGTCTCCCGTACCTGTTATCGTAAAAGAGACCGGCGCAGGCATTTCCGGAGGTGTTGCCAGGCGGCTTCTCGCAACCGGTGTTTCCGTTATTGATGTGGCAGGTTCCGGGGGGACCAGCTGGTCAAAGGTAGAAAACAAGCGAAAGGATGATTCTGAATCCACAGAGATGTTCAATGAATGGGGCATTCCCACACAGACCTGCGTACAGGAAGTGGCAGAATTACGGGAGCAGTTTCGGTTTGAACTGATTGCCTCGGGGGGCATCAGCGGAGCAGCTGATATCGTAAAATCTCACTGTCTTGGCGCTGATTTCGCTGCATCAGCCCGGCCGGTAATTCAGGCATTGATGAATGGCGGGGAAGAAGAATTGCACCTGCTCATCAGCCGCTGGAAAGAACAAACCGCTATTATTTTGGCACTCCTGGGACGGCGGTCATTGCAGGAGTGCAGCACTAAAGATCTTGGAAATAAGTAGATCTATGAGGCTTCATTTTTTTGTATATTGGACATCTTTGAACTCAGGATGCACCTGCTGTACTCTTAATTCTGAATCACATTTTATTATTCGTTGAATTTCATCACGCCCTACGTAACGAGCATTGAGAATGCACTTGGCTCGCTTAACCTTCCTGAAACTCCTCATACGCTTTACGATCCTCAGCGGTATATGCTTGGTAACGGAGGTAAGCGTATCCGTCCCGTACTTACGCTGATGGCCTGCGGTATGTGTGGAGAAAAGCGGCGAAAAGCTATGCCGGCTGCATTGGCAGTAGAGCTTCTCCATAATTTTACCCTGATGCACGACGATATAATGGATCAGGCTGAAAGCCGACGTGGAATACCGGCCGTTCATAAAAAATGGGATGAATCTGTTGCCATACTTTCCGGTGACAGCATGCATACCCGGGCTTTGCTGGTGTTGAATGAACTTGATGACTCCGTTGATTTCAGAAAGATTAACGCATTGTTTTTGACTGGCATTAATATGGTTTGTGAAGGCCAGGCGCTCGACATGGAATTTGAAAGCCGTGACGATGTTACAATAAGTGAGTATATGGCGATGATTGGCGGAAAAACCAGTGCGCTTCTTGAAGCAGCACTTCAAATGGGCGGAGTCATTGGCGATTGTAATGATACTGAGCTTACGGCACTGAAACAGGTCGGTAAAAATATCGGGCATGCGTTTCAAATACAGGACGACTGGCTGGATGTTGTTGCCGACCCTGATAAGTTTGGAAAACGGGTCGCCGGTGATATTTATGAGTGTAAAAAGACATACCTGATGATACTTGCTTTTGAGCGCTGCAATAAAGATCAAAAAAAATGGTTAAGAGACTGTCTGAGGAACAAACCTCTTGGGGATAAGAATGTCCAGTCGGTGATTGAGCTGTACCGAGACTTTAATGTTATAGAAAGCGCACGGTCGAAAATGGAAGAACTGTACGATTCTGCTGAACAATCCTTAGAAATATTTGGTGAAACAGAAGATAAGCGAGATCTTATTAAACTTATCAGAACTCTAAAAAAACGGGACCATTGAATTTAATGCGTAAAGTTATACTTTTTACTTTAGCTGCTTTTGCACTTATGTCATGTCGAAGCCAGGAGCTTATTCGCCCAGGTGATACCCTCGAAGTAGCATTTGACAAGGCGAAGGCTCAATATGATGAAGAGAACTGGTCGACTGCAGCAAGAGCATTCGAAACCGTTGTTTCAATAGGGCGTGGTACCGACCTTGGCCAGCAGGCTCAGTTTTTACTGGCTGAAAGCTATTTCAACAATCGACGGTATTTGCTGGCAGCTTCCGAATATGACAGGTTTACAACGTTTTATCCAAGGTCTGAACAGCGGGAACTGGTCGATTTCAAAGCAGCTCTCAGTTATTATTACCTAAGTCCCCGCTATCGACTGGATCAGAGCTATACTCGCCAGGCACTTGAGCGGTTACGTTTGTTTAATTCAAGATATCCAAATTCTGAACGGATGGTTGAATCGTCAGAATATATAACCGAGCTCAGAAACAAACTCGCTAAAAAACAATATGAAGCCGCTCAGTTTTACAAGCGTACAAGCCGTTTCAATGCTGCCATTGTATACTATAATCTCGTACTCGACAATTATCCTGAATCGAGATGGGCAGAAGAGTCACTTGTCGATCAAATAGAGGCATATATTCTTTACGCCGATAACAGTGTTCCGTCAAGCCAGTTAGGTCGGTATGAATCGGCAATTTCGAGCTACGAAACGTATCTTCAGCTATTTCCAAGTGGAGATAACAGAAGCCGTGCAGAAGATCTTTATGACCGTGCCCGTCGCGAAATCGAATCTATACAGGACGACAGCGGTTCAGAATCGGTAGCTGAAAGCGAGTGAGTCCATTTTGTCAAAGAACGGGGATATTCGGAGGTGCGTTTGACCCTATTCACCGTGGCCATGTGCAAATTTCAGCATCTTTTTTAGCCAGTAATCTGATCGACCGGTTGCTGGTTATACCGACGCCCGTATCACCTCATAAAGAGACTACAGAGCAAACTCCATTTCTGCATCGCTTTAAGATGTTGAAGCTCGCTTTTCAGGAGTTCGACCGGGTTGATATTTCCGATATTGAAACTCATCTTCCCAAACCGTCTTATACACTCAGGACTATCCGACACCTTCAAAAAGAAAATCCCGATGCCGAGTATTTCCTATGTATGGGTGAGGACAGTCTCTCTTCATTTCATACCTGGTGGAAGTATGAGGAGATTATCAACCGTGTACCCATTATAGCAGCAGGCCGACCGGGTGTTGAAAGTTCGAAACAGTCTAAGGCAATCCTTAACAGAGTGATTTTTGTAGACCATACGGAACTTTCGATCTCATCCTCGGATATCAGAAAGAGTGTTCGTGAAGACGATATTCATCTGACAGATGTTGTACCTGATGCTATTACGAAATATATTCTCGCAAACAATCTCTACTGCAACTAATGTTGTGTCAATTATGAATTGACGGGATTTTCACCGGATGAATTCGCTTCGTCCGGTGAATCGTCTGGCCCAGACATTAACCACCAAAAAATATGTTACGGTAATGAGGAGCCCTATTCAACTCATCCGATGACGGGAAGTCAGCGGATGAGTATTTATTTCTCAACCCGACAATTCAGAATTGACTTTACACTAACCACTTAATTTATTGATAAACCATGAAACGATCTGATTTTCTAAAAACAATCGGCTCAGCCTCACTTCCGTTAGCGTTGCCTTCAACAGGCTTTAAATACGATAAAAGTTCTTTGAGGCGCCCAAAAAAGCTGAAGCCAGGAGATTTGATCGGATTGGTTGCTCCGGCCGGTATTATTTATGATGAGGCTGAATTTCAAAGAATGCAGACGGAAATTGCAGATTTAGGTTTACGAACGGTATTTGGTGATCATGTTCGAAACAGGCACGGATACTTTGCCGGTACCGATGAGAACAGAGCAGCTGACCTGAACAGTATGTTTGAAAATCCCGATATTAATGGGATCATGGCAGTTCGCGGCGGATGGGGGTGCGCGCGCATATTGCCTCATCTCGACTTCGAGTTGATTGCTCAAAATCCCAAAGTTTACTGCGGATTTAGCGACAATACAACGCTACATCACGCTTTTATGGCGTACAGTAACCTGCAGTCGTTCCATGGTCCCAACGGTAACTCTGAATGGACTGATCTTACGAAACAGATTTTTGAATCTGTAGTGATGAACGGTGATCGGACCTCCTACAAGTCAAACAGCCGGGTGGAGACACTGGTACCTGGTAAAGCCACGGGCCGCCTGATAGGAGGAAACCTAAGTATTCTGGCAACGACACTTGGTACGCCTTATCAGTCTGATTTTAATAATGCGATTCTTTTTGTGGAAGATATCGGGGAAGATACATATAAGATCGACCGTATGATGTCTCACCTCGAACAGGCTGGAATCTTAGCTGAGATATCAGGGTTTGTTTTCGGTAAGTGTACTGATTGTTCAGCAGGGACGCCGCCAACGTTTTCGCTGATGGAGGTTCTGGACCACTATTTAAGCCGCCATGAAGTTCCCGCTATTTACAATGCGGATATTGGCCATGAACCGGATAATTTTACAATCCCGATGGGTGGAATGGCTGAGCTTGATGCGGGAAACGGAGTGATCACCCTGCTGGAGCCCGGGGTAGAGTAGGGTAAAATATCAGCTTTCGAAATGTTTTTTCTCTTTTTTAAAGTCCTCATCACTCAGTAAACCCTGTTGCCACAGTCCGGTAAGGTAATCAAGTTTATCAAGAGTTCCTGGTGGTGGCGGTTCGTCTTCAGGTATGTTTTTGACATGGCTGAGCTCATCTATACGTTTCCGCTCGGCCCGGACCGCTGCTGAGATCATATTTGACAGCTTTTCCGGATTAGACTGGCCTTTAAGAGTGATACTCCGTGTTTCTGTAGACAGCGTTAAATCACCTATACCAAATTTTTTGTCCAGCCAGTTTTGCTTAACATCAAGTGTCTTGACGTTAGCGAGGTCAATTTTTTGAGAGATCTTCCGGTTCCGGTGTTCTATCTGACGATCGGTAACTTCGTAGATTACCTGTTTTCTTCGGGTATGGACAATCCACAACACTGCGATACCAATGCCGAGAACGGGAACAAGCAGCACCCCGGAGAAGTACCCCCAAAACCACCGTTTCCAATTTGGCTTAAGCACTATTGATTTTGACATATCAGAAATTTATTAAATAGTTTACGACCAGTAATGATGTATGGTCTATCGTTCAGGAATCCATGGCGTCTCTTTTTCACCATGGAGTCGGTTTTCGTAACGTGCAAGAACAAATAACAGATCCGACAGGCGATTGAGATAAATAATGGCGTCAGCCGGTATCTCTTCAGCCTCAGAAAGTTGAACGGTTTCGCGTTCAGCACGCCGGCATACAGTGCGGGCAAAATGAAGGGTGGATCCGGCCCCTCCGCCGCCGGGAAGAATAAATGACTTCAAGGGGGGAAGGTCTTCCTCAAGCATATCAATCCATGTTTCAAGCCCTTTAATTTCAGTATCGCCAACCTGATCAATCCTTGATTTTTCAGGATCCGGTGTAGCAAGAGTTGCGCCAACCACGAACAAATCGTTCTGAACCTGAGAGAGAATTTTTGCACCTTGATCAGACAGAGAATAGGACAGCACCATACCGATAGTTGAATTCAGTTCATCAACGGTTCCGTAGGCATTGATACGAACGTTACTCTTCTTGGTCCTGGATCCGCCGAAAAGTGAGGTTTCACCGGCATCGCCTTGTTTGGTATAAATTTTCATAGAGAATTAGTTCAATTTTAAAATTTGAGAGGTTCAGGAAATGATAATTTTAACTGTGATTCTGTAAGGCAATGTATCGTGTGTGCCTGACTGTTCACAACATTTTCAGAATATAACTTCATTCAGATGGTTTTGATATAACGTGACAGGAGGGTTCTCCTTTTTCAATGTTTAAAAAGAGATGCCGAAGACTGTCAAGCCGGGCCTCAAATGTTGGGAGCTCTTTTTTTGGGCATTCAATGACTAATGTCACGTGTTCGGTGTACGACGATTCGATTTCGAAAAGTGTGAAAGTATAAGTCAATTTATCAATAAGTGTCTGCTGGTCATAGGAATATGTAATGCTGAATCTGTGGGTAGGAACCAATTTTTTTAGCGCGGATTTTTCAATTACGAGCCCTGTAGATTTCCCATACGCTTCGATGAGTCCTCTTTTTCCAAGTTTTGTACCACCGTAGTATCGCACAACAACGACGATTGTATTTACAATATTTGCCGAACGCATTGCATTCAGAATGGGTGGACCGGCAGTGCCGCCGGGTTCTCCATCATCCTGGCTATACTCAGAAATGTCCGTTGGATCTACCCTGAAAGCATAGCAGTGGTGAGTAGCTGTTGGGTGGATGCCCCTGATTTCTGAGAGCTGGTATTCTGCCTCCTCAGTTGAATCACATGGATTTATATAGGATAAAAACTTTGACCCTTTGATTCTGTATTCGGCCTGAAAACTCCGGGTTACTGTAAGCAATAATAGTCAGTTCTGTAAGTTGAAAATTTCCCTAATGTAGAAAGATTCTGAATAAGATGGTGGCTATGAAAGAAAGCGCTTCATCCTTGCCTTTTAGCTTAAATAAGTGGATTTTTAAAGTCTTAAATACGGAACCAAACTACGTAGTGGATCGTTAAACAACCAATCGAATCTGTGTACTGCGTGTAGCAAAATATTAATACATATATGCCATCACTTTTAAAAGCAGCAAATTCACAAGTTGGCCGCAAACTGTTAACCGGTCTAACCGGAATTTTTCTATTCATTTTTGTTGTATTTCATCTCAGCGGTAACCTTGCCATTTTTGGCGAGGCGGATGCAATGAATCGCTACTCCATGTTTCTCCATAGTCTGGGGCCGCTGCTTTGGGTCGCCCGCATAGGATTGTTAGTTGTATTTACAATTCACGCCTGGATCGGAATTTCCATATGGATAAACAAGCGCCGGGCACGTCCTCAAAAATATGAAGTTTATAGCAGTAAAGGTGGTCCATCTCGTCAAAGCCTGAGCTCACGCAGCATGGCATTTACGGGCGTTGTGCTCTTAATTTTTGTCGTGATTCATATCAATACGTTTGCACTGGGCGATACCGGCACCGTAATGATTGACGGACAGCAGACTCACGATATTAAATCCCTTGTAATTGAAACATATCAAAATCCCGGCTACGCTTTCGGCTATGCATTTGTCATGCTATTGCTGGGAGCCCATCTGGGACACGGGATTTGGAGTGCATTTACATCACTCTCATTGAAGAGTAAAAAGGTATCTGCCATGTTGTATTCATTGGGAGTTGTTTTTGCAATTCTCATGGCCGTGGGATTCCTGTTTATACCTATCTATATCTATTTTGGCGGTGGCTGCGAGGCTTCACTCATCCAATGCCGGTAAACTATTTTTTAACGAAAAAGTCTGAGCTATTATGAAATTAGAATCAAACGTTCCTTCCGGTCCTCTTGAAGAGAAATGGAGCCGGCATCTTAAAGATCTAAAACTCGTTTCTCCCAACAACAAGCGAAAATTTAAAGTTATTGTTGTTGGAACCGGTCTCGCAGGCGCTTCTGCCGCTTCGAGTCTTGCAGAGCTTGGTTATGAAGTATCTACCTTTTGCATTCAGGATTCCGCAAGGCGAGCTCATAGTATTGCAGCTCAGGGTGGGATAAACGCTGCTAAGAATTATCCAAATGACGGTGATAGCGTTTGGCGACTTTTTTATGATACCATCAAAGGGGGCGACTACAGAAGTCGTGAGGCCAATGTTTATCGTCTTGCCCAAAATTCAAACAGTATTATTGACCAGGCCGTAGCTCAGGGCGTACCGTTTGCCCGTGAGTATAGCGGTCTTCTCGATAACCGTTCGTTTGGTGGTGCCCAGGTATCCAGAACATTTTATGCACGAGGCCAAACCGGGCAGCAGCTCTTACTGGGTGCCTATCAGTCAATGATGCGGCAGGTTCACGACGGTAACATCAAGAATTATCCGCGTCATGAAATGCTTGATCTGGTAGTCATCGATGGAAAGGCCCGTGGTATTATCACTCGTAATCTAGTTGACGGATCCATCAACAGATGGCAGGCAGATGCGGTTGTGTTATGTACTGGTGGATATGGCAATGTATTTTATCTTTCAACCAATGCGAAGAATTCAAATGTAACCGCAGCCTGGAGATGCCATAAACGTGGAGCCGCGTTTGCAAATCCATGCTACGTTCAAATTCACCCGACTTGTATTCCGGTGAGTGGCGACTATCAGTCCAAGCTTACTTTGATGAGTGAAAGTTTACGGAACGACGGACGTGTTTGGGTGCCGCGTGATCCCGAAGACAGCCGCAAGCCAAATGATATTCCTGAAGAGGAACGATTTTACTATCTCGAAGAGAAATACCCGAGTTTTGGAAACCTTGTGCCTCGCGATGTGGCGTCAAGAAATGCCAAAACGGTAACCGATGACGGTATGGGTGTTGGCGAAACCGGGCTGGCTGTTTACCTTGATTTCAGAGATGCAATTAAGCGGGAAGGCAAAGAAGCAATTGCAGCCAAATACGGCAACCTGTTTGATATGTATCAGAATATTACGGATGATAACCCGTACGAGGTTCCGATGAGAATATTCCCGGCTGTGCATTACACGATGGGCGGTCTCTGGGTTGATTACAATCTGATGAGCAATATTCCCGGCTTGTTTGTGGCGGGAGAAGCAAACTTCTCTGATCACGGTGCAAACCGCCTTGGCGCCAGCGCATTGATGCAGGGACTGTCAGATGGATATTTCATCGTGCCGTACACTGTTGGAAATTATCTTGCCGATGCTGAACTGCCTAAAGTAACGACGGAACACGAATCATTCGCAGAGGCGGCCAGCACATCTTCTGAAACGCTTGATAAGCTGCTCTCCATTGACGGTGATAAAACTGTAGTTGAGTTTCATCGGGAGCTTGGAAAAATAATGTGGGACAAGGTTGGCATCAGTCGAAGCAAAGAGGGACTTGAAGAAGCAGTTGAGCAGATTCGTGCACTGCGTGAAGAGTTCTACGAAAACGTTCGGGTTCCGGGCGATGCCACTTATTATAACAAATATCTTGAATTTGCCCACCGCGTGGCTGACTTCTTTGAACTCGCTGAACTAATGGCGATTGACGCTCTTGACAGAGATGAATCCTGCGGATGTCACCTTCGTGAAGAGTATCAAACGGAAGAAGGCGAAGCACTGAGAAATGATGATGATTTTTCCTACGTCTCTGCCTGGGAATACGGCGGTGTAAACGGAAAATTAAATACGACGCTCCACAAAGAGTCCCTCGAATTTGAGTTTGTGGAATTGAAACAACGAAGTTACAAATAAGGATTACCTATGAGTGAGATGACAATTAACCTGAAAATCTGGCGGCAGAAAAACGCTAAATCTGAAGGGAAATTTCAGGATTACAAGCTAAATGGCGTAAGTGAACACATGTCGTTTCTCGAAATGCTCGATGTGCTTAATGAAAATCTTATCAAAGAAGGCAGAGAGCCGGTCGAGTTCGATTATGACTGCCGGGAAGGCATTTGCGGTTCGTGTAATCTCGTCATAAACGGCCGTGCACACGGACCGAAACACATGACAGCGGCCTGTCAGCTTCACATGCGAAACTATAGTGACGGAGATACTATCGTTGTAGAACCGCCTCGCGCGAAGGCATTTCCAGTTATTAAGGATTTAGTTGTGGACCGATCTGCGTTTGACCGCATTATTGAAGTCGGCGGATACGTTTCTGTGAAAACAGGAGCAGCACCTGAAGCAAACCTCATCCCGGTGGAAAAGGATATTGCGGATGCTGCGTTTGATTACGCCACCTGCATCGGTTGCGGCGCTTGTGTGGCCGCCTGTCCGAATTCATCTGCCTCCTTGTTTACTGGCGCTAAATTGGCGCACCTTAACAGTCTCCCACAGGGAAAACCGGAGCGTGACAAACGTTCCATCGCGATGGTTGAGCAGATGGAGAAAGAAGGTTTTGGCGACTGTTCAAATCACGCTGAGTGCGAGGCAGTCTGCCCGGTTGGAATTAGCATTTCAGCTATTGCGGAAATGCGTCGTGGTTATATGAAAGCCCTGGTTTGATTTAATCACATTATTTACAAGCACTATTCAATTCAGAAGGCGTGGAATTTTTATCCCAAGCCTTTTTTTATGTTCGACAAGTCCCGGATTTTAACACGCAGTTTTGGAATTCATCAAATTGAAATTATAGTATTGATTTATCCATTCATTGGATATTTTAACCGGGCAATAGTGTACTACATACGAATTTTAGCTTTCGATTTAGTATACCGCACGACAATCAGAACAGATGAAGAGTATGGACAAAATTACGCTTCAGGAAGCAAGAAAAAAACTGCAGGAGATCTGGGGATACCCGTCTTTTCGGCCGGGACAGGAAGAGGTTATTTCATCCGTACTGAACGGGCAGGATACGCTTGTTCTTTTTCCAACCGGTGGAGGTAAATCGCTCTGCTACCAGGTTCCCGCACTTCTTTTCGAGGGGATGACGCTGGTTATTTCGCCTCTGGTAGCCCTTATGAAAGATCAGGTGGATCAGCTTAAGAAACTCGGCGTACGTGCGACATTCATAAATAGTACGCTTCCCGGTTACGAAACAGAGCAGCGCATGGTAAACGCGCGGAACGGCATGTACAGACTGCTGTATGTTGCCCCTGAGCGCCTGACAACCGACCTGTGGAAGCATCAGATGCCACAGCTCAATATCTCCCTTGTAGCCGTGGATGAAGCACATTGTATATCTGAGTGGGGGCATAGTTTCAGACCCAGCTATCGGACTATACGGGAAGAGCTTCGGGAACTTCCTGGAGATACACGCTGGATAGCACTGACTGCAACGGCAACACCGGAAGTTAAAGAGGATATTCAAAAGAATCTTGAATTCAGTGATCCAACAATTGTAGCGGGTGGCTTTGGCCGCGACAATCTAAAGTGGTGGGTCAATGAGACACCTCAAAAGCAGAATATGCTGATGAATGCCGTTACGAAAGCGTCTAAGAAGGGCAGTGGTATTGTCTATTGCAGTACTCGACGCGATTGTGAGCATTGGGCCGACCGAATCCGTAAAGAGGGTATAAATGCCGAAGCGTATCACGCCGGTTTGAACAATAAAACCCGTGACAAAATACAGGGTGAATGGATTGTGGGAGACACAGCGGTTGTAGTGTCCACGAATGCATTTGGGATGGGAATTGATAAACCGGACTGCCGGTTTGTGATTCATGAAACCATGCCAATATCGCTTGAATCGTACTATCAGGAAGCGGGCAGGGCGGGGCGTGATGGAGAAGAGAGTTTTCCTGTTTTGATTTACAAACAGGGTGACGCCGAGCGAGCAGAGCAGCGCATCATGCGCGGATACCCCGATTACGATACATTAAAAAAAGTGTATAACGGTATTTCTGACGAATTGAATCTGGCGGTCGGAAGCGAAATGGAGACTGCTGAATCCATCGATTATAAAAAAATAGCGACACGAACCGGGTTGAAGGTATCAAAGATCACGGTGTCAGTTCGTGTGCTTGAGCGGCTGGAGATTCTTGAAAAAACGGAGCTATATGAAGCAAAGATTGGTATTCACTTTACAGCCGGAAAACACTACATACGCAGCTTGATTCAGGAATCGGGCTCAAAAAAAATGGAGTTCCTTGATGTATTATTTCGTCAGTATGGAGCTGATTCATTCAATAAAATGCATTTCATCGATGAAAAGTACATCTGTGAAAAACTGGGAGTAACATCCCGCCAGCTTGAAAAAGGGCTTCAGGTATTTGCCGGTCACGATCAAATTCTTGAATTTGCCACGAGGGGTGAGCAACCTCTCATTCGGCTGATGGATGCCCGAATGAAAAACCTGGAGATTGATCACAACTCTGCCTATCACTACAGAGATGTACTGCTCTCAAAGCTGGGCTACATGAAACAATACATTGAATCGAGTGGGTGCCGGGAGAAGTTTTTAAGGACCTACTTTGGTGAGACGGGAACAGGCCGGTGTGGCCACTGTGATAACTGTATCAAATCATCTGCCAAACTAAAAGACGTACCGGGTCAGGAGGAGATTGACCGGGTAGAGGAGATTCTCGCCGGAGGAGATAAAACAGTTCGCGAGCTGGCAGACAGTACCGGCCTGTCAGGCAGAAAAATCAACCGGATTTTAAAAATGCTATCCCGAGAGGATCAGCTGCTCAAAGTTGAAGAGAACGGCGTGCGATTCAGGCTGAAGCATCAAGGTGGGTAATGGCCACATCACTTTACATGTGAAAGCTTTAAACTGTTTGGTGGTACCTTGTTAACCCAAAAGTAGTCACATTTCTGTCGCAACTACTTAAACAGATGTAAATTGAACGGGGTAACATCAAAAAACTGACGACACCCCCGATCCGTCTATCCTAAAGTGAAAACTCTTCAGATAGTTGCCCGCCTTTATCACTGTCTACGCTGATGGTGAAGTTACCATTTCCACGAACGATCCAGCGCACTTTAACATGACCCATACCCGGTATGTTTTCGACCCGAAGAGTTTCCGGATTGTGAGTTTGTTCGGTTGAAATACCAAAGTCTGCATCTTCAACTATCATGCCCGCCTGTACATTTACGCCGTTAATTGTAACCAGGTTGGGAGGCGAAATGCTATTCATCAGGTCGTGGCTGGCATGCGTTGGAATAACGCGGTTGTTAGTGATTGTGGCAGTAATCTCCCAAAGTCCGCCGCCGATATTTTCCGATGTGACATCAGATATCCCGAGTTCAGGGAGGTGGTAGGCATGAAACAAGGTAAATGCCATGTTTCTGTGCGCATCATTTTCGAGAAGAAACCCGGGATTGGCCCGCCCGAAATTCTTTTTGAATCCCCCGATTTCAACCTCACCAAACTGCGGATGGTCGTATGTCTCCCACTCAACCCATCCATCATTGAACAAGAGGAGTTCATCGAATTTATATTGGTCTCCCTGCTCTGCATCCCTACCAAACATCATGTAAGATGTGTAGAGCTCGTTTGTGAACGTGAAAATTCCACGACCTCCGTAAAACCAGTCCAGTTCGCCGCCAAAGACGGTATAAAGATCCCTGTGAACGACCATATAGCGGTACCCGGGCATCATTTCATCGCCAATTTCCCCAAGGAAATCGTATACAGCCTCGTCAGTGCGGTTATAGGTGTCAGTGTCCTCAGCTGCACCCGGTCCACGCAGCAACATGCCCCCTGTGTTATGATAGGATTGTGCTCCGGCAATATTTGGATGCGCAAGTACAAAATCGGCAACCGCCCGGTTCTCGGGAAGCGAAAACGGATACTTATACGCACCTCGTTGAATATAATCAGGCTGCCAGTTCCACCCCCAGTCTCGGTTTGGATCGTAGTAGCCGGTCCGGTCTTCATTTACTTCGCTGTCGCCATCGTTGTCGAGCCCTTCCCAGCCGAGCATTTCATAACCGCCAAATTCATCAGCATCCGTGCGGATCATCCGCCGCGGATCATTTGGATCGGTAGTCCAGTTGCCCCGCGGATTTTTACGCCGCATTTGCGTTATGTGGTTATCGTTATTCAGATCGTTGAAGCTATCTTCGCTGAATTCCCCGTCGCCGTCGTTATCCACCGGTTTTACACCCGATCTTGGTGTGTTGGCGTTGTTGGGCTCGTTCATATAGTGATCACGTCCGTCCGGGTTGATGCTGGGCACGATGTAAAACACACGGGTGTCCATCAGGTTGCGAATAAACTCAATATCCTCGTAATTCTCCGCAAGATACCATGCGGTATACAGAGAGATTTCAGCGCCCTGAATTTCATTAGCGTGAATATTCCCGTCAATATAATACCCGGGTTTTTCAGTGTGGGGTTTGTTGTTGTGATTGGTGACTGTCAACATCCAAAGCTCACGTCCATCATATGAATCACCTATGGAGCTGAGTTTAATGAGGGCGGGATGTGCCTCAGCCAGCCTGCGGCCAAGGTCACCAATTCCACTATGGGTGAGATACTTGTTCCAGCTAACCTGTACTTTTGGATCTTCAGGGGAGCCAAGGGCACGGAAAACGTCAGGATTGTTTTGAGCAACGACCGACAACGTTAAAAACAGAGAGACAAAAAGAGTAAGTATAATGCGTTTCATAGCTATGAATTCTTGAGGTTATCGGATCGTTTGTTGGAAATTGGCAAACCCGGCAGAGGGTGTTCCTGCAGACAGGGTAACAGATCCATTGCCGCTTATCAGCCATGACATTTGCTGTGATTCCCCTCCCATTAGTCGGTGGACCTGAAGCCGGTGCATTCCACTGAGGATCTCCATAGAATCGTCTGTTGTTATTTTCACATTTATCGGCCTTACCCACTGAGTTCGGGTTCCAAGTTCTGTTGATGTGGGCAGGCTTCCACTGTTATGCAAATCAAGCGTGATGCGCGTCAGGTTTCGGCCAGCATCCTCAATCTTTATATTTTCGAATACAAGATCAGCTTTCATTGATGATAGCTTTTCTACAAACTCCAGATGAACGCCTGCGAGTGAATCAACCTGAGAGTAAGGCGGCGTTGACAATGCAAATGGATGGATGCCACCAACTTCTATGACGTGATTTGGAAAATCAGGGTGGTCAATTTGCTGCCAGTCGGTAAAAGAATTAATTCCCAGACTGTCAGCCCAGCGTAAATAATTCAGGTCGTCACTTGCCGGGCCATTATCTGACTGTCCGCTGACCTCTTCAGGTACATCAGGCAACCACCAGCCGTCTGTAGTAAAACTGTAGCGGGCATAGTGAAAGTAAGCCCATTCGGGAAAGCCGCCCTGCTGCATAGTGTAGCCGGACGCATTCTCTTGCGGAACAATATCTTTGTAGAGATCAGAGATAGATTTGAATACGTTTTCATCACTCTCCAGGATTCCGGTAATTACGCGTTTGGACGCGTCCGACCGGCTATACTGCCAGGGATCGCTCAGGTTGTTGTTTGGACTGAATGTGAGAACAGCGTAGATGTTAAATGTGTCAAACAACAGATCCACAAGCGCTCTGTTTTCAATCTCGGATACCGGGAATTCTCCGGACCCATATTCAAAACTCGGATGTTGATAGGTAAAATTATTGTTTATGTTGACTCCGCCTTCAGGATCTTCATTAAACTGTCCGTCTCCATCATTGTCCCTGCCTTCAGATAGTAGCCGGTAAGAACCGCGTTGCGATTTGAGTGGGTCGGCCTCGATCATCACACGTTCGTCGTCGGGATGATGAATCCAGCTTCCGGTTGCATCCTGAACTCTCATCATAGTAATAAGTCCGTCACCGTTAAGGTCATCGTACGGATCTTCACTATCCACTCCGTCCCTGTCCAGATCAGTCGCTTTGCCGTTAACAGATCGCTCATAGCGGACAGAAGAGAAATACTGCTCAGATGCATCGGGATTGAGGTTCGGGAAAATATGAAAGACTTGATTCTCGAGAAGCTTATCCAAATTGGCGTGAGTAGCCAGAGATTCGGTGATTTTAACCGCCATTTCAATACCCAGAATATGAGCGCCGTCTACACCGCCGACAATAGCGAGTGCTGGTTTGTTCTCAATGTCTCCTGATCCGATGGTCACATGCCAGATGTCATGACCGCCCGGAGAGTTGGCGATGGATTGAACACGAACTATATCAGGATGGTTTGATTCAAGTTGCTGCAGCGCCTCAGTCATCTCCTGATAGTTTCGATACGTCTCCTGGGCTGCCGCGGGAGCTATTAGGAGAAGCTGTAAGAGAAGTAGGGAAAAGTGAAATCTATAGTTCATAAGTAGTGATAAGAAATTGAAAGAAGTGTTCGAACAAGTAATACAATGTCTCTGGATTAAATCTAAAAAACCGTTAAAGTTTGAAAACAGCAACTGAATCAGAAGCTTTCTTTATGATGATGACTTGTGACGTATAGTTGGCAAATCTGTATTACGTCAGTTTTATTGTACTGCGTGTGATTAGGGCACTCTTTCCGTGAAAGTGGCATTTTATTTTAGTATTCTCAGTCAAAACAAATCACAACATCCTCTGATCACTCATGACTCATTTAAGGCTACTATATTTAGCGTTTTTTATCCTAATATTTTCAACACCGGCAGTATCACAGCTATTGAATGACCGGTTTACGTTCGACGGAGATCTCCCGTACGCTTCAGATTTTCAGTCACCGGCAGAATTTCTTGGGTATCAGCCCGGAGAAGCGTATTCCCATCACTACCAGCTTGGAGCGTACCTGAAACATCTTTCCGATGCCAGTGACAGGGTTTCCCTGGTTACATACGGGCAAACATATGAGGGCCGGGATTTGTGGCTGGCGATTATCACAAGTGAGGAGAATCATGCGAACCTGGAGCAAATTCGTGAAGATAATCTTCGTCTGGCAGATGCATCTCTAAGCGATTCAGATGCGTCAGGCCTGATTGAGAACAGTCCCGCAATTGTCTGGCTGAGCTATGGCGTGCATGGGAATGAAGCTTCAAGTGCAGAAGCTGCACTTCAGACGGCCTATCGTATGGCCGCAGCCGAAGATGATGAAACTGAGCGATTCAGAGATGAGTCGGTAATAATCATCGATCCGATTCTCAACCCGGACGGCCGGGATCGCTATGTGAACTGGTATAAGTCGTCCCGAGCAAATATGCTGAATACGGATCCGGTTGATCTCGAGCACGATGAAATCTGGCCGGGCGGACGAACCAATCACTATTGGTTTGACCTGAACCGTGACTGGGTGTGGCTGGTTCATCCCGAATCACGCGGCCGCATTTCAGAGTATCAAAAATGGATGCCGCAGGTCCATCTTGATCTGCATGAGCAGGGTTTCAATAGTAATTATTTCACAATGCCGGGTACGACGCCCAGGAATGAGCAGCTACCAGATGAGTATGAGGAGTGGGCTGATCGATTCGGGCGTGGTACCATTGAAGAGTTTGATGAAAATAATATAAATTACGCTACCCGCGAAGCGTTTGATTTCTTCTACCCGGGGTACGGTTCGTCATATCCAAGCTTGATGGGGAGTATAGGGATGCTAGCCGAGCAGGGCGGTCACAGCAGGGGTGGACGCGCAGTTGAAACAGAAGACGGCTACGTGCTTACGCTAGAACAGCGCATATTTGACCACTATAAAAACAGTGTTGCCACAGTCCGTACAGCCGTGGAAAATCGGTCAGAACTGCTTGCCTACTACCGGGAGGCATTGGATCCTGCTACTTCGAAAATTGATACAGAAGCTTACATTTTACCCAATAATCCAAATGATCTCACCTACGATGTAATTGATATTATGCTCAAGCAGGGCGTAGAGGTTGAGCAGGCAACAGAAGATTTTTCGCTAAGAAATGCAACGGATTACCGTGAGAATTCAACAGAACGGCGCTCGTTCACTGAGGGCGATTTTATCATAAGGAAGAATCAGACAAAACATTTGTTCGTTACCACGCTTTTTGAGCCTAAAATGGCCTTTGGTGACTCCGTGATGTATGATATGTCAGTTTGGTCAGTTCCAATGGCGTATAATCTGGATGCATTTCATACAGATGATGATCCATCTGTTGAAACAACCCGGCTTATAGAGCTGCCGCAAAAAGAATCCGGTGTGATCAATCCATCAGCTGAGTACGCCTTTGTGATAGACTGGAAGCAACAAACTGCACCGAAGGCTCTGGCAGAACTATGGCGGCGGGAATATAGAGTCCGTTCAGCGGAGAAAGAGTTTACAAAGGATGGCATGACTTTCAGCCGCGGAACACTGGTGGTTCTTGTGGGAAGAAATTTTGAAAAACGCAGCACAATCAGCCGTGATATGCGTGAGGTCGCTGAGCATGCGAATGTTCTTATTCACGGGATGGAGACCGGCCGAATGGACACGGGAATGGATCTTGCGTCAAGGAGCAGCACGGTGTTGCATCAACCCAAAACAGCGATGATTATCGACCGCCCGTTTAATTCATATACGGCCGGACAAATCTGGTTTCAATTCGATCAAAATATCGAATACGGCATCAGCAGAATCCGCTCCTGGCGAGTAACCTCGGTAGATCTTAGTGAGTACGATGTTATCATTCTACCCGGAATGCGGGGATCGTCTCCACAGTTTGGTGAGAGCGAAGTTTTGGCGCTAAAACAGTGGGTTGAGCAGGGTGGAACGTTGGTAGCGGCTGAGGATGCAGCTCTGAACATGGTTAGTGATGAAATGGAGTTTGTGTCAGTAAAACTTGTGGAAGAAGAGGAAAATGAAGAAGAAACAGATACCGCTGCATTCACACCATACGAAGCACGATCGGATTCATCCGGACTGGAAAATATTCCCGGAGCTGCCTTTAATTCTCATATTGATACAACGCATCCACTCGCTTTTGGAGTAAAGGAGCAATTGTACAGCCTTACCTACAATACAAAACAGTTTGTACCTTCAAGCAGCTACCAGGTTGTAGGCTACTATCATGAAGACGCCTCGGATTTGCTGGCTTCCGGTTACGCATCACAGGGGAACCTTCAGAAAGCGGCCGGAAACGTATTTGCCGGAGTGGCTTCTCTGGGCAGCGGCACCGTTGTGCTTCTTGCAGATAATACCCAGTACCGAATGTTCTGGCGGGGTCCCGAACGGCTTATGATAAACGCTGTTATGCTGATGCCATCGATGTAATCGGTGTGCGACGACTCCCGGAGTGTTTAAAATCCGGGAGCCCTGACTGACCCGCCATCAGGTGATGAATACGCATACTCTGTTTATCAACAGGCACATTGTCGAAATAGAGGCTGATAGGATCATCCATTGAGATCTCATTTCGCTGATCGAGCAGTAAAATTGAGGCCTTTGTGAAGTCAAATGGGCGCGAGCCGATATCAAATACAGTTGTTAGCTGGTTCTGAATGTTCAGATTATCATTTGCCATTCCAAAAGGGCGCTTCAAAATTTCAATCTGATTCAACTTTAGATACACAACGCCAGAGTACCCTTCCCGTTCAAGCTGATCAAAGAACTCATCCGCGTTTCCTTCAGTGAGTTTGAGGCTTTGAAGGGAGGTCTTCTGGGCTGATAGAGTTTCTGCTTTCAATGAGAATAAAAACATCATGAGCAGAGCGATTAGAGTAGTGTAACGCATGATCTTACTGTTTATATTTTCACTTTCAATCGCATTACGAGTGGGTTATGCAAAAAGGTTATAGATGTCACACTGTCCACTCAATATTTTTATTGATGATATCGTCTGCCTGTTTGCCAGGCACTGGTGTCAGGAGCAGTAAGAGAGTCCGGTACAGAAAGCGTATCTGATACAGACAGTGAATCTGGAACCGCCAGAGTATCTGCCAGCTGCTTTCGATCTTCGTTCAGCCGGTCCTGAAACCGGTCTCTCTCTTGTGTTAACGACTCTTCTATTTTGCTAAGCCGTTGAAGCTGCTGCTCAGGCTGCTGCTGAAAATATTTGTGCGTTCGTTCAAATTGTTCACGCGTTACATCGTACTCTTCAAACACCTGCTCTTTAAGATAATTGCGTGAAACCCCATTAAGCTGTTGCTCATCTATCTGATTGATCACCAGTAGTTCCGAAAATACGCTGACATACCGATTTTCATCCAGAAGATCTTCAGGAGCTGTGGGATCACTGCACGAGATGAGTATCAATGCCAAAAAAATCAGAAAAGAACAGGATAACCTACGAATCATTGGGGTTTTTAGGATTCAGTGGTCGCATCGTGAGTTCATTAATGAGCATATTGTCGGGCGTCTTCAGCACGTGAATAAGCGTGTCTGCAACGTCTTCGGGCTGCATCATATTGGAGTGGGTTTCCATTTCGCCTACATTAGTGAAGAATGGTGTGGCGATGGAGCCTGGGAACAAACAAGAAACTTTAATTCTATCGTATCTAAGCTCTTTGAACAGAGATTCACTAAATCCACGCACGGCAAATTTTGTTGCGTTGTACCCGGATAGATTCGGATTGCCAAGTAGCCCGGCGATAGAGGCAATATTAATGATGTGTGAATGGGTTTCTGACGCTTTCATCAGTGGCACAATCGTTCGTGTCAGGTAGAACACACCGTTCAGGTTCACGTCAATCATCGTTTGCCAGTCTTTCATCGGCAGTTCGTCCACCGGACCAAAAAGGCCGAGTCCCGCGTTGTTAATCAGGATATCAGGAGAATGTTGATTGTTGAACGTTTTTTCAACCCAGTTTTCAATTGTACCATATTCCGTGACATCCATTTTTACGGGGATGAAACGGTCGCCAAGCTCTTTCTGCAGCTCTTTCAGGCGATCTTTTCGACGCGCGAGCCCATATACTGTTGCACCCTGGGTGATAAGTTTACGGCAAAATTCTGATCCAATACCGCTGCTGGCGCCTGTTACTACGGCAATTTTTTCTTTGATATCCATAATTTAAGTTCTATTGGTGATGATTGAAATTGAATTTCTTATGGTCACTCAACAGCAGATCTGTCTGCATCATTTAGGAAGATACAATTTTACTCAGTAAAGATTTAGCATCTCAGTTTACTCTGTAGTCATCCCTATGGAAAGTCGGACAGCATCAACATACATATTCTTCTAACCTGAGTTCGATTCTTAAATGCGGATTATGATTTTGATGCTTGTCCAAAAAGGGAGTCATCCCGTACCTCCCCATCGGGATCCCTTAGGGAGATGCGGGATCTCATTCCGTTGATATGGATTGGAGTTGCCACGCCATGGCGTGGCATGACTGTATGGATAACATTTCTGCAATTTCGCTTCCTTTTTGGACAGGATCGATCTTTTATTGATTGTATTAGACATATTATGAATCGAACTCAGGTTTCTATGTTAATACGCAACAGAACCCGTACTTTGCGACGTTGCTAAAATCGGGCGGCTCTTTTGGAATTCATTTTAATACGTTCATTTACTATATGATACTCGTCGAAATCGGGAATACCTCAGTAAAAGCCGTTCACCAGAAATTGGGTGAGCGGATACAGTTGTTTAAAGTGGGTACTGATGATAGTGCTGAGTTACGCAAACAACTCTCATCACTGCAAATAAAAGAGGTCATGTTACTTTCATCTGTTCGAAAAGATCTGACGTCAATGATAGTTGAAAGCATGGAGCATCTGACAGTTCAGGTGATAGAGTATGATCAGCTTGGAAAAATCAGTCTTGATTACGAAACGCCTGAAACCCTTGGTATAGACCGTGTACTTGCCTGCGCGGGTGGTGTTCATCAGACCAAAACAGATGTGATTGTTGTTGATGCGGGAACGGCCTGTACTGTAGATTTTATGACTGCTGACTACACATTTAAAGGTGGAGTTATTTTACCGGGACTTCCAGTGCTTCGGCACTCAATGCGAACGTTAACGCCTGAACTGCCGGAAATTGGCCCGGACATTCCGGCGAAATTTCCGGGCCGGTCAACACGTGATTCAATTAGAATTGGTGTGAACGGAGGGTTTGTACACGCAATCACTCGATTTGTCGGGCAGTATAAAAGCTGGTTTGAAGATGCTCAGTTATTAATTACGGGAGGCGACGGACTGTTCGTGCAGGAAGGAATTAAAGATACTTTCGATAGCCGTTATTTCGATAATCTCGTATTTGATGGCATGCTCGCCTGGAATGAAATTAACTGATCAGGCACATGAAAACCCTGCAAGAAACCTGGAAAAACTAAGGCGATTTAGGATTTTGTCTGTGCCTGGATGGACATCAGTTTTTCACGAATTGTTGCAATCACCATCTCCAGGGCAACCTGATTTTCACCACCCCGTGGAATGATAATATCCGCATACCGTTTGCTGGGTTCAACAAATTCCAGGTGCATGGGGCGCACAAAAAGCTCATACTGCTTCATTACTCCCTCCAGATCTCTGCCGCGTTCCATAATATCACGCTTGATGCGGCGGAGAAGCCTCACGTCGTCGTCGGTATCCACAAATAGCTTGATATCCATCTGTTTCCGCAGCTCCGGTTCTGTGAAAATGAGAATGCCGTCCAGCAAAATGATCTCTTTTGGTGTGATGGTCTCGGTAACGTCTGACCGCGTATGAGCAGAAAAATCATAAACCGGAATCTCTACTTTGTAGCCACTCTTTAAAGCTTCAACATGCCGAATCATCAACTCTGTTTCGAGGGAAGAGGGGTGATCAAAATTTTGCTTTTTACGCTCGTCAAGTGGCAGGTGCCCAAGATCCCTGTAATAGGAATCATGCTGGAGCAGTTGAATATTATCTTCGCCTATTCCATTGAGTATGTGGCGCACGACCGTTGTTTTACCTGAACCGCTGCCGCCGCCTACACCGATGATGAGAGGTTTATCGGTCACTTATCTTGAGGTTGTTTCCCGGTTATAGTTTTTGTCGTAGTCGAGTTTGAAATCACGGATTGAGCGAAATATTGCAGATGCAACGATCGACTGGCCGTACTCACTTGTGAGGTAGTTTGCTTCATTCGGGTTCGAGAGAAAGCCAAGTTCAATAAGCACACCAGGCATGCTGGCTTCATAAAGAACCTGGAAGCCGGCTTGTTTTACACCGCGTGAATTACGCTGTGCCCGTTCTCTGAACTGCTCTTCTATAATTTCCGCAATACGCTGACTGGTCGACATATTGCCAGCATTCATGAGTTCGTAGATAAGGAGGTCATCTTCAGTCAGTTCCTGTGCATCACCCGACTCAAGTTCAATAACACTGTTTTCGCGCTTCATCACTTCAAGAGCGGATTTGCTTCGGGTCATACCGAGGAAATAGACTTCTGATCCGTGTACGCTCTGTTCTCTTGCTTTATTGCGGTGATCAAATGCGTTCGCGTGAATTGAAATGAACAAGTCGCCATTGAGTTGATTCGCTATTCGTCCTCTCTCTTCAAGCTCTATAAACCGATCGTCTGTGCGCGTGTATACAACTTTCAGGTTTGGGATATTCTCTTCGATATATTGTCCGACTTTCAGGGCCACATCAAGTACAACATCTTTTTCGCGAATGCGTCCGCCAATAGTGCCGGGGTCTTTTCCACCGTGTCCGGCATCAATGACAACTACCTCAAATTTTGAACCATTTGTTCGCCCGCTTTCGGTTGTTTCGTCCGTTTCACTGGTTAAGTCTCTGTCAAACGTGCCATTCCCGGCGTAGAGCGCCCAGTTGATTGGATCGATATCGGTAGTGATACCGGTCATCTGTGTGTCGCTTGTCGACGTAAGTGCGAGCAGATGATCCGTTCCGTTTCTGTCGGTATACGTTGTATAATTAAAATAATGTCCATCACTCAAATGGATATTTAGCGCAACTCCGTCCGGGATTTTGAAAAGTTCAAAATCACTAAAAACAGGTCCGGTTGGCGGATAGCGGAAATCTGTTGTATCGATTTCGGTTGCATAAATAACCATCTGTAACAGATTGGCTGAGGGCTGAATGACGCTGGAGGAGTCTATTGTGTTCGAAAGATGGTAGCGAACAACAAACCCTTTGCCGTCACTTCTTTCAACAGCAGATACCCGGTCAAGCTCTGTCTGTGCAGAAAGCTCAGTCAGGAACAGGAATCCTGAAAAGAGCATAAATAAACTTATAAACTTTAATACTTGTCTGTACAAAACTGTAAAACTTACGTTGATCGTCTGGATATGTATCTAACCTATAATTTATGGAAAAATCGTACGCTATTAAATATTATTTTGGATCTACAGGAAAGTTTGTGGGTAAGTAGATGAGGTTGTTCGTTCAGCGACCTGGCAGAGTGGCCGCGCGTGCCAGTTTTATCTTTACAGTTCGCGTGGGCTCCTGCAAGAGTCGCGAGTGTCTGATCTTATTTTTTTGTAGCAACAAATATCCTCTCCAATTCACAACTGGCAGGAACTTCGCCCCGCTACGTACTCTACCAGGTTGTTTTGTTCGGCACCATGTTACATTTTTTTATTTGATTCGTCGAGTAAGTCCTGATTCAATTTTAGATTTTTTCAACACTATTCCATTATCTGTACCATCAAATTCTGGAGTCTGATTGCAGAACTCTTCAGTCATCGGATTTTGTTTGATTTATACTATATTCAGTCAGCGTTCTAATCCGTATCAAGCGGCTCGCTGATACATGCGGGAATTACCCGCGTTTGATAAGTTCAAATATTTTTCATAATTGAAGACGACTACTGTTTATGCAACATGAGATGGAGAATGGAAACCATACGAGCGTTGAAGCTACGGTTCGTTCGTTTATAGAAACTGACCTTATCCGTGAAATTCAGGCCCTTAGGCTTTCATTTCGTCAGCCACTGCGAGACTGGTTTACTGGTACGCGCGATGCCATCCTTCGATTAAAGAAAGATGATGAGCGGTATTACCAGCAAACTATCGACCTTCTAAGCGATAGGCTGCCGGAACTGAAGGTCATTATCGAATCTTTTGAGACAGAAAACTGGCACTCAAAGTTTGCAGAATCGATGACCAAAGTGGCCTCGTCACTTCCTGAAGAGATCAAAGAGAATCAACAGGACGTTCATCTGACGCCCGTCGATGGCGATTCTCTCTACGTGAAATCGGGCAAAATTTTTAAACGAATAAGACTTAAAGTTGCTCGCAAACCGCCACAGCGCACTGTGTATGTGCGTCAGCTATTCTTGCAGCACGTTGCCTCCTCAGAAGATTGGATAAAGGATTTTGCTGCCAGGGAGCACGATGAATATGCAATGCTTCTCGATTTGCTTCTCGAAAAAAGTGAAGATCAGCCTGCTGTTTCGGAAGAGGATGATAAAGAGAAAAAAAAGAAAAAAACTGATTTTAAATTTCAGATTTTTGCTGAACTGGAGGAGCATCTACATTTAGCAGTGCAAAATCTGAAACTGGTTGAGCAGAATAATGAGCAGCAGATGATACAGCTTACCCAACCTTTTGCAAAGGATCTTCTTTCAAAATGCCAAGCTGCCGGAACATTTCAGTTGCCACAAAAAAAGGTGTCTGAGGCATCCGGAAGAAACTCCATACTGCTGTCTGACGAATCTTATGCGAAACAGCGAAAAGAGTGGGGACGCTTTTTGATGTCTCAATTTAGCGACCTGAAAGTGCAGGTTGAAATTGCACAATATGGGTTTCTGGCTTCAACAGCCAAAGATGATATTTTGAGGCACACCCATGAGTTTTTTCGGGATTCATTTTATCTGCCGCTTGAACAAGGAGTGAACGCAACTCGGTCTGCTGTGAAGCAGATTGGCGAGATGAAAGAAAACGCAGCAGTGGTAAAAAAACTGGCTACCCTCAGGGATGAATTGCTGAAAGAGCTGGATGAAAAGTTGCTTGAACCGATGCGCGATATTGATCGCGTACTGATGCCGGTTCGAAATATCCAAAACGTCTTAGGTGACTTGCAGGCAGAGTCGCGTCGCTTTTCGGATGAATTGAACCTGGCTCGAAAACGGGAGAGCAACTACCCAGTTCCGTCTGTAGAAATGGATAAGATTCGCTGGCAATCGCTTGCGGCTCGCTTTATGAATGAGGAAGCCGTAAAGAAACTGGATCCATCGCTCCAGCAGTATGAAGAGCTGCTTTCCGAGGTTATTTCTACTGCAGAGGAGGCCGTTCAAATTGTGGATGTAAACCTGCTGGCAGCCACGGAGTCTACTCTGAATAAAAATGCCACGGATGAAGATACGAATAAAAAACAGACACCTCTTTCCATATCACTGGAAGGACTTGAACGGGCCATCTCAAGCCTTGAAAAAGGGATAAAAGAGATTCGTGATAAGAACAATGTGTATAAGGAGATCGCAGAAACGCGGCTGTCTACTGCTCTTGATATGCTGGCAGGTACAATGCTGCGCCGTGATTTTGACCGGTTTGAGCTGCAGGACAAAGCATTTCTTGTGAAGGAACAGGCATTGAACTGGAAGCAGAAGATATCAGCGAAACTGGCACTTGTTTCAGAGAAATTGGAACTGGGCTGGAGATTCGGGGTTCTGAAATTTAATCAATATAGCCGGATTGTAAAGCCTTACCTGGGCATCCAGGAAGACGTGGCTATTTCAACAAAGGAGAAACGGAATCTCGCGGAGTATCTTGCTCGTCCCAGTGTACCAACTGATTTGCCGTTTGTATACAAGCGCCTGTTCAACCGCGACTTTTCAATTGATGAACGGTTTTATGTAGGTCCGACCAACAGTTTTAAGCTGATCGGTGATGCCTATGACCAGTGGGGCCGTCGATTGAGCTCCAACGTTGCAATTGTAGGGGAGAAGGGAAGCGGAAAATCAACCTTGATTCGTTTTGCCGAACAGAAGTATCTCAAGGAAGAGGCGATTGCTACAGTCAGTTTTAATGAGACCTTTACAGAAGAGGAAGAGCTGCTGAAAACACTTTGTGATGCTTTGGGTTTCAAACAGGTGAAATCAAAAGAGGAGTTCCTTGAAAAAGTGGAACGCAAGAAGAAACGGTCTGTTATCATTATAGAAAACCTTCAGAATATATTTATTCGAAACATAAATGGGTTTGATGCACTCGAGGCATTTTGGATCATTATGTCATCAACAATGGATAAGCTATTCTGGATTGTGAGCTGTTCGCGCTATTCATGGGAGTTTTTTATCAAAATATCTGAAGCCGACCAGTACTTCTCACACGTGGCATATACCGACAGGCTTGATGAAACCGAGATTCGGGAAGCCATTCTAACCCGCCATAAATCGTCAGGGTACGAGCTCTATTTTGAACCTGATGAGACATTAAAACACAGCCGTGCGTTTAAAAAGTTACTGGGTGACGAGAAAAAATCTCAGGGGCTTGTAAGGGATCAGTTTTTTTCAAAGCTGTCAAAAATATGTGAGGGAAATACATCCATTGCCATGATTTTTTGGCTGCAGTCAATCAAAGAGATTAATAGCCACCGTTTTGTCTTTCAGCCACTGGAGATTACGGAACTCGATAGACTTGAGGTTCCATCGAAAGAAGTGCTCTTTACACTGACGGCACTCATACAGCATGATTCTCTGAATGAACAGCAGTTAGCACTGGCTTTACATCAAAATCCATCAGAAAGCAGGCTGATGCTTGCCCGGTTAAAAACCAAAGGAATAATTTATGCGGGAAGCAACGGCTATCACCTGAATCATCTTGTTTACCGGCAGGTGGTTCGTATACTGAAGCAGAGAAACATTATCCACTGACCCAACGCATTATGATAACAAAACATGTCTTTAAATACTGCATCCAAACGTTCACTCTTGTGATGCTATGCGTGGTCTCATTACACGGTGTTATCCACGCACAGGATACATCTGTTACTCAGATAACAGTACCCCAGTTAGCTGATACTCTTGAAGAGATGCTTTCGGATTCCCTCGCTAATCAGCCGGCCGTTGACGATACAGTGCAAGGTGAGCAACCGGCCACTGAGAAAGAAGCGAATATTGACGAATCCGAATCGGTAGAAAACGGCGAAGACGGGACAAGCATAGCCGAAATTCGCAAGCTGATTTCAATGGGGAAAGTACTCTATATCCTGATAATTCTGCTCATTTCCTATTTATTGAATAAGTATGTAACGCTTATCCTCGATAATATGTCTGAGAGGACGACTTATTACAGACTCTTTGTCAAGCGGTTGTCGCCAATCAGCCGGATTCTGATCTGGAGTATGGCCATTTACATTATTATTGCCGGTGTGATTGTACCACCTTTCGAAACAGTGATCACTATTGCCGCCTCAGTGGGTATTGCTGTCGGGTTTGCATCTCAAGACATTCTTCGGAATATTTTCGGCGGCATTATGATTATACTCGATCGTCCGTTCCAGGTTGGAGACAAAATCCAGGTGGGTGAACATTATGGAGAGGTTATAAGTATTGGTTTGAGATCGAGCCGAATGGTAACACCCGATGATTCCATCGTGTCGATCCCCAATGGTGAACTTATGAACCATGCTGTATCTAATTCCAATTCAAGCGCACTGGATTGCCAGGTCGTAGCGGAAATTTTTCTTCCCGCTACCTCTGACGTGGCCAAAGTAAAAGAGATTGCCCGAAAAGCTGTTTACTC
>Ga0306912_1000206_pt1 | contig 36686 bp, 34 predicted proteins | sample AntRauFillE10628_FD_190443 | JGI IMG/M metagenome (GOLD analysis project Ga0306912, IMG submission 190443) | Saline lake microbial communities from Rauer Islands, Antarctica - Metagenome Filla E10 #628 (v2) (version 2) | ecosystem: Environmental > Aquatic > Non-marine Saline and Alkaline >...
TAGTACCGTAGCGGTCTACCTGACCGACGATAGGTAAGCCAACCCTAAAGAAAAGCATTTTAGAAATGTAACCAGTTGCACAAAACTTTGGTACTATTGAGACTATGCAACCCGACAGCAAGCCAAAAATTCTCATCGTCACCGGCGTCTTGTGGATCGGTGGTGGGGCAGAAAAGGTCGCCGCCAACCTAGGCAACTACTTCACCGACCAAGGCTACGAAACCCACCTGCTAACTTTTTACGAAGCCCCCGACAAGTACCCGTACCACGGTATCTACCACAGCTTCAACGAAAGCCCCAAAGGCCATCGATTGTTCAAGTTATTTGGTATCCCGCTGCGCATCTGGCGAATCGCCAAGTACGCCCGGGCGCACGACATAGACATCGCCTACACCTTCCTCGAAGAAGCCAATTTCTACGTCCTCTTGGCCAAACGATTCTTTATGCGCCGACTGCCGGTAGTGGTATCAGTTCGCAACAACATCCGCACCCGCGGCTGGTTATTTCAGCGACTGTGCGCCTGGCTGTATCCATCAGCTAAATCAGTAGTGGCTGTAACTAAGCAAGTCGAACACATGCTGATCGAGGATTTTGCTCTGCCAAACACCACCACTATCTACAACTCGCTCGATATGCCGTATATAGCAGCGAGGGCAAAAGAGCCACTACCATCCGAGTATCAGTGGCTCAATCAAGCATCACCACTGTGTATATCGATGGGGCGCCTGATACCACAAAAAGGGCAGTGGCACCTCATCCGCGCCTTTAGTCAGGTGGTAGCATCGTACCCCAGCGCGCAATTAGTGGTACTCGGAGAAGGCGAGTACAAAGCCCAGCTACAACAGCTGGTTAGCGATTGCGGTCTGGCAGATTCAGTACACTTTATTGGCAAGCACCCCAATGTCTACCAGTTCCTGCAGGCTGCCGACATCTTTGTCTTCAGCTCGCTATTCGAAGGCATGCCCAACACCATGCTCGAAGCCCTTTCGCTCGGCCTACCCATCGTGTCGACCGATTGCCCCAGCGGCCCCCGCGAAATCATCGCCCCCGACCTAGCGGTCAATGCAGAAACAAACTACCCCCACGAAACCCCTTACGGTATCTTGACCACACCATTTGCAATCACTGAAGCCTTTTTCGAAACTCCAGCCAAGCGCCCGCTCATACCAGCCGAACTACAGCTCGCCACCTGCATCACCGACGTCCTCACCCGAGATTGGAAGCGCGGCCCAGCCTACACCGCCTACCAATCCCGTATCAAAGAAGCCTTTGATAAAGACACGATTATGATGGAGTGGGAAAGGTTGATGTAGAGTAGATAAACAACAGCTGCTATTTGCGTCTAGCTTTGACGTAGATTCTGGAGCCAGTCTTTTCATGTCCGTGTAGACAGTGTTGATTGTAAAGTTTGAAAATTAACTTTCGGTAAAAGAATAAGTTAACTGATACTGCTTTGTTTACAAGCAATCGAGCCAGAGTTTTAGAAACCCAGTTTTCTTTATTTAAATATTGTACTTCAACTATTTCAAAAGAGTCACCTAGATACATTTTAATTTTTTCTAAATCAAAATGCTGGTAGTGTTTAGCAGAGGTAGGAAGATTTGTGGTCGGGGTTGTGAGATAGAGCACGCCATCTTTCTTTAAAGACTTGGCGATATTTGAAACCATTATTTTAATTTTTTCAGGAGGGATATGTTCTATCGTTTCAATATATGTACAAGCGTCGAACTCAAACTGGTACGGTGACTCAATAATATCAAAAACCTCAAACTTTGAATGCCTAGTGAAGCCGCGAGCAAAGTGAAGAGCGCGGTCAGAAATATCGATGCCAGTGTACTTTCGGTCGGGGTCAGATTTTTCGAGTTCATATAGCATACGTCCATCACCACAACCAACGTCAATAATATGTTGAGCGTCAGTTTTGAGTAGGTCATTTTTGACTAATGATATATAACCCATATAGGCCATAGACCATTGCAAAAAACGATTCGCTACAATCGCTTCGTTCTCAATATCAGGGATAAAGTGATAAGGGAAATCGTATTGAACTTCCTGAAGCAGGTCTTTTTCATTCATGGGTTATAGTGTTATTTTGTCCCGCAATGGTACCATTTTTCAGAACGGTATTTATCATTTCTGTAAAATGAAAAAGAAATTGTGCTTCATTGTTTTGACCTTTTGTGTACGCCAAGGCACCTGCTTTTAAAGGAGCGAGTGTTTTTGCATCCAAGCATTTTAAAACAGCAGACACTAATTCGTCCTGGTTGTTTGACGGTATTATGAATCCATTTTTACCGTCAATAACGTGCCCCCGGCAACCATTAGAATCAGTGACGATGGTAGGGATACCATTCGCCATTGCTTCTAGAGGAGATATGGCAAAAGGTTCATTAACACTTGGTAATACAAACACATCGTGTTTTTGATATACAGCCTGCATTTCCTCTGGAGGAATATCCATCAAAATAGTCACGTCAGACACTAGGTCAAGTGCCACAATCTTTTCTTTGATTTCTTGAAAGTATTCCTCATTAGGAAAAACTGAACTACCGACCATTGTCAGCTTTATACTGTGATTTTCTTTGAGTTCAGCAACAGCCTCCAACATCAATAGATGATTTTTTCTACGCGAGTTAAATTTACCTATAAATAAAACTCTGAGAGTGTCTTCATCATGAAATGATGGTTGACTACTGGGATTAGGCTCTACAAATAAAGGCACATAAAAAGTGTTTGCAGAGGATGAGCTAGAGCTTTTAGACTCCCGAACTGGTGTCATTCTTGTGTCAGGAATAATCTGCAATTTACGGGCAAGCTTGATAAATAAATTGTCACTTTTTACTAATGGCGCCTGACTATATTGAACTGATGGAATCCGGTGTCTCCTCGCGTATCTCTGTGCTGCTAATGACAGAGGGGTGAAGCTTTCTCGTATGATTACTATATCAGGATTAAATTGGGCTATTCCTCTTTCCAAAAGCTCCTTGTCCGGCCAAGTGCGATACTGCATCTGTAAATCATTAGAAGAAATGAGTTTTCCAAGTAGCAGCATCAATCTATACCAGTACGGCAAGTTAGAGCTACATACAACCACAGGTTTTAAACTACCAAAGCGTTCATTGATAGGAAGTGAATAGCTCACCAAATACTTAACACGGTGACCTTGTCCTTTGAGGGCTTGAATCCAGGCTTCTTGATTTGGGTGTAATCTCGGAGCAATAAATAAAATTTTCATCTTAATTATTCATGATAACAAGATATGTCCGTGGTATACCAAACTTATCTTCAATAAAATCGGATGTAATAATTTCACGCACTGCATATTTTCCTTCCGACCACTGGAGTACCAAGAAGGGCATGATATCAAGTGAGGCACCGAATGGGTCGAGTTCACTAGTGGCGGCAGGTACTTGTTGAAGTGAGTGTTCAATAATGCAAACACCTCCATTTTTTAGCGTTTTCATCCAGTTGTCGAGGGCTTTTTTAGGATTGTAGGCGTGGTCGAATGAGTTGGTATAAACAAAGTTAAATGTGTTATGCCACTTTGAATTATCTTCATGAAAATCCCACTGTACTGTGTTTGGAAAGTCGGTAGCAGTGTCCGCAATTTCGGTACCAAGCACATTTGCACCAAGAGCGTCAGTAAACCACTTTTGTTCGAGACCTCTGCGGGTACCGTGGCAGACGCCACTACTCACACTTGCAATATTTTGTTTTATGTACGTCGCCAGAAATCCAATGTCCTCTTTTTGGGCATTTACCATCTCTAGCTTCCCGTGGTTACCCTGGTTTTGAATTTTTTTATAGGCCTCGTAGTCAAAAGTGCCATCCTCTTTTTTGTACTCGTGCAATACAAACTTCTTATTCCCAACTTTCAACCTCCATAGTAACTGCTTGGGGTTAGAATAACGACGTAGGCGTGTCATGGTTTTTTTAAAAATGTCCATACTTGAGTATTAAGGTAAAATGCTTCAATAATTAGGTTTGTAGTATACTATCATGGTTAATAACTTATATTGTACTGCATAAGTTACTACAATAGAAAAGTACTCTTCAAGGTTAATCTGTAACAAAATAAATACCCTTATGTCGCAAGAACACACACAATCAGTGAAGATGTTTCCAAATGAAATCAATTCCAAAGCAGGCTTTAGATTGCATTACACAACGTTATTTGCGATTGTGCTCGGTATGAATTCGCAACGAGTCTTTGAATTTGGCTGTGGTCATTCGAGCAAGGTAATTCTTTCTGCACTCAAACAAACTGGAGGTAAGTTAATAACATCAGAGCTGCGTAACATCGAAGATACTGGTAATTCTAGTGAGATGCTCGATAAAGAAAAGCATTCATGGAAATTCATTCAAAAACCAGCTCAGGAAGTGATACAGAATGATATTAAAAATGAAAAATTTGATGTTGTACTACATGACGGTGCACATGAAGCACTGACCGTGTTGCGTGACATCAGAGGGATAGTGCGACATATGAAGAAAAATTCAATTCTGTTAGTTCACGACACAAATCATAAGTCTTATCCCTACCTACGTTGGGCAATAAAAATCGGATTATTTCCATATCGGTACGAAATATTAAATCTTCCGTACGGATATGGTTTAACGGTGATTAAGATTAAGTCTAATAAGAAGAATGGCGAGGTTGAATTTCAAAATAAAGAAACTTCGATAACGTAATCGTTCAAAATCGGGTTGGTATAGTTTATTCTCATGAAAAGAATCATATTTATTACATACAAGCAGCATCTCATGAAGCTGTATAAAAGCCTTGCTCAGAAGGAGACGGTTCACCAGGTTTCTTTGTACTCGAGATTCAAGAATACAGTCGAAGTCACGAATCTCGACCAGAAGGTTTTTGTTAGGAATATTTTAGTTAGAACTTTTGGGTTACGCTTTGTGATGAACAAATTACTAAAGCAGGACTTCCAACCGTCTAATTATATACCGAGACTTCCTCAGTTTATTAAAGCTGATGCTCCGACACACGTTGTAGCATTTGACTTTTACCATTTGTTTGTTTTACAGCTGCTCTATTGCAAGAAGAAAAATGACTTCTCACTTTTTTTGTGGTGCGAAACCAAACGCTTGCCACAGCGTTTTGCGTCTCGGTGGATGATGTATTTTTTTGCACGATTAATTCGTGCACGATCCAACGATATCGCCGCTATTTTTGTATACACAACAGAAGGTGAATTTTTCATGAAAAAATTGCTCCCAGATATTTCTGTCAGCATCGTGCCAGCACCAGTAGAGATGCTGTCGTATACTTCTAAAGGTAGTGGTTGGTATCAAAATAATACTTTAAGAATTTTAGTGAACGCTCGGTACTCAGCTTATAAAAACCATCAAGATTTATTTGTAGCAGTAAAACAAATGCGCACGGCCGGGCAAAAAGTACTAGTGACTTGTATAGGTAGAGCGGATGGTGGAAGAAAGAATGTTGAGCAGATTGTAGAACGGCTGGATATACGCAACGCTGTTTCTTTTATAGATCCGATTGATAAATCTCAAATCAATGAGTTAAATCATCAGCATGACGTACTTGTTCTCCCAAGCTACAACGAAGCTATTGGTATGGTTGTGCCAGAAGCAATGGCTTGCGGATTGCCTACTGTGACAAGTGATACGGTTGGTGCAAACATATACGTTTTAGACAACAAGACCGGTTTTATTTTCCCCACCGGGGACGTCGAAGCTTTGAAAGAAAAATTACACAATCTTTGTAGCAAGGAAAAATTAAAGATGATGGGTGGTTCTGCTCGGGAACATATAAAGCAGTTCAATACAGAGGAAATAGCTAGTTCGTTATTAAAAAAACTGAATGCAAAAGAGGGTCTCTGAAACGCTTGTCATGCTTTCTAGTGCGAGAATTATTAAAATAAGTATAAAAAAGATAGCCTTTCCAAATTACAGTAGTTATTCATTAGGACTAATCTGGAGCAGGACACATCATCTGGTTTTCTTTGAAGAAAAACTAAAGAATAGGTAATTTAAAATAGTGACCAAGATACCTGTAATTACTACAGATAGTGCGGCTCCCAATAGTTCATACTTTGGAGTGAGTACCCATAGTGATGTCATTAAGGTTAAGGGGCTTGTGATTATTATCATATACTGAGCTTTCAAGAGATCGTGAGCAATGAGTACTTGAGAGAATATTTTGCTGGGTGAGAGGATAAAGAAAACAGATAGGATTTGGGCAATAATTACTGATTCTGGATATTGAGGGAACACGACTGAAAAGACTAGTGGCACGAGCAGTACATATACCAGTGCCGCAAACATCATTCCGAGGGTGAAGATTGCAACTTTACGTGGCAGTGTGCTTTGTAGGATTTTCAAATCCTGCCGAGCCACTTTTGGTAGCGCTATTGCAGCTAAGCTGTTGAGGGTTCCTCCGGCATACCGAGTGGAAACCTGAGCAATAGTAAAGCTAGCGACCGCCACTGGTCCTAAAAAATGCCAGATAACAATCTTGTCGATGTTGGTGGTTATCATTGTAATCACTCGCATGACACTCAAGTGAGCACTCAGAGTCAAGGCTGATGCGCTTTTCTTTACTGGAGGACGATACTTTTTTACTACTTGGAAATACACTAAACCATAAGAGACGGTGTGACTAATGAAGTAGGCGGCGATGAGTACAAGCACATCGTTACTAAAGTAGGCGGCCGCCGCGACAGCCAAGAGGGGAATGGGTTTCCGCCAAAATCCCAACGTGACGGTCTGCTTAAATGCTTCTTTTCCTCTAAGGTAATCTTCGTATAAGCGAAAACTTTCAATCAGTGGCGTTGCTACTCCGACGATGAGAAACGCCGTAGCCAGGGTGACGTCGCCCATCAAGTAGTAATATGTTGCGATGACGCCACTGATTATGACTATAATAACGCTCCACTTCAGTTTTAATCTAAAGCCATAGCGAAACATACCTTCTTCCCCGCGGGCAACAGACCTCACTATGGCAGTGCCGACGCCCGATAGTGTACAGACGGCCAAAATGCTCGCAATAGCGAGAATGAATTGATATGTACCTAAAATATTCTTAGGCAACCAGTTTGCTAATGCAATTGTAGTCAGGACACCAAACCCGACAGTCATTAAAAAATTTAGTATATTCCATGAGCCACTCTTAAAAAGATAAGCTGTGTCGGTCCGCAGCATGTTGTCTGCTTTGTGTTGCAAATATTTTATCTTACTATTCATAAGTCTAGCTACGTATTTTCTTTATTACTATAACTCATCATCTCTTAAGAATGATACGAATAAAGTTTTGGAGATATTATATTTTGTCGGCTCTGTCTTCAGAGTGCGCTATTACTCGAACACCTTGTCCTACATCTAGACATTGGATCCCTGCTTTGCAAAGTTCATATGCCAACACTTTAGTGGCTGGTCCGGCCGCCAGTAAAATGATTGGTCTGAGCTGACTTCTGTGTGTTGCGGCGAGTACCCCAGCTTTTATTTCTTCATACTTTTGAAATGAGTTGGTTGCTGGTGTGTTGATGTAAGTGACCTGTTCTGCGTTCTGCGAAAAAAAGTCCGTTAGGTTTTTATCATAATTTTCTTCCTTGCTCACCCAAATAATATGTCGGTTTTTTATTAAGGGTATCACATCGTTCTCGAAGGTGTTTTGGGTATAGAAATACGTCAACGGACAGTAAGCTGGTTTCTTCTTGAATCTTTTAGAAAATAATACACGGTATAGACGCCAAATTCGCAGGGTGCCAGCCGCTTTGAGTGCTTGTTCTGTGTCAACAAGTTTGTTAGTTGGAATACCGAGAATGTAAGGCGCACCATCCGAGTAGTTTCGTAAAATTGTACGCAAACCCTTGTCTAATTCTTTAGAAGTAGGTTGGAAGGATATGTCTCGGCCGGTAAGTAAGAGTGCCTCACCATCTCCAAAGCGAATAACCGAGCGTCCTCGCCCGATAGCCTCAATAAGTTCAGTGCTTGTGAGTTCATTTACCTTTGTAGGCTGAGTTGGTCGTATGAATGAAAGACAAAATAGTAAAAAAACTGTCGGGTCGTACCTGAGACCACCGACAACAAGTTGATAAGCTTTTTTAAAAACAGACATGCTTATATTGTAGCGCAATAAGCATGTCTGTTTCGGTGAGTGTTTTATTTCATTCTTGATCTGTGGCCCGTGATATAATCGGCCTCAAATATGAAATCATTTCGAAACGCAGCTAGCGTACTGTTCATTCCTTTTTCTTGGATCTTCAGGCCATGCGGTGTCCAACGTTTGCTTAAAAGCATAGGTTTGCCACTGCCGTATTTTATAGCAAAACAACTAAAGTACAGAGGTGTGGTTGATTTCACTGTGGGTGACAAAACTCGTTGCATGCAGTCATACAACACTCCTATAGAAATAACCATTTTTTGGAAAGGATTATTTAACGGCAGAGAGGGGGCAGAGCTTCGCGTTTGGTATGAGCTCGTCCAGTCTGTATCTGTAGTGTATGACGTGGGTGCGAATACTGGTGTCTATAGTTTAGTGGCTTCAACAAATGAAAAAGCGCAGATTTATGCTTTCGAACCAGTGCCATTGATCTTTGACATGTTGAAAGAAAACATCAATCTAAATAGTCTGACAAATATCACACCTATACCCAACGTAGTCAGTAGTGAGAATGGGAGGGTCACACTATATATTCCACAATCGGGATGGGTTGATGTTGCGTCAGTAGATAAAGATTTTGCTCAACGATATGTGCAGCAGGATGAACTGGTTGAAATTGACTGTCAGAGCGTCACCATGGATTCACATGCGAAAAATGAAGGAGTAGACAAAGAGACTATTCTTGTAAAAATTGATGTCGAAGGAGCCGAGCTGAAAGTCTTGCAAGGTATGAGTCAGCTAATCATAGATGGTAAAGTGATTTGCTTAGTCGAACTTCTGAACGCTGAAGCTTTTGAGGCTTGTCGTGGGTGCATCCCTGATTCATATCAATTGTATGGAGTAATTGAACAAGCTCCACACGTAAGGGAGGTTGATGCTTTTGTGTCAGGTATAAAGAACTATCTGTTTGTACAAGAGAAAATTGTTTCTGAATCTCCAATTTTTAGTAAGATTAAATAGTCGACACATGCTTTGGTAAGCATAGTAAGTCTGGGTGTATTGAATCACTTTTTGTATATTGAAACGGAGTGAGCTTACCTTCAGTTTCTATAAAAATATCAAAATACTTTTTTAAAACTGAGAGAACTTCTTGAGGGTCAGATCCTAATCTGACCAGTTGACTTGGAATGAATTCAATATACAAACACTTTGTTTTTTGAAGCGTTTGCGTAGCTCCTTTGAGTACTTCTAGTTCGTAGCCTTCGACATCGATTTTGAGAAAATCAATGTGCGGCAAGGTGCTGGTGAATGAATCGAGAGTGTCCTGTTGGACAGCCGTACCGGCTGCCGCGATGTGGTTGGTAGTGTCGTCGTCTACAGACTCATTGAGGTATACCGTATCGATACGTGAGCCAAGGGCTACTTGATGAGCTGTTACACGGTCGGAAAAATTATTTAAAGAGATGTTACTAGTAATGATTTCAAAAAATTTGGGTGAGGGTTCAAAAATGTGCACAGCTCCTGTGGGCCCAACATGTTCCGCTACCGGTATAGTAATACTTCCGATATTTCCACCGACGTCTACCATGATGCCTCCGACAGGAGTGTATTTTTTTGCGAGATCGATGTCAGTGTGTCTGGTCTGTTTGTTTGCAAAAATGCTGTACGTAAGCAGTGCTGGTGCGAATACTAGTCGGGTGTTTTTGGTGTAGGAAAATGATAATCGATAGGCTAAAGGGGAGTGTGCGATAGAAAATGCCATGGCTCTTTTAATAGTGAAAGACAGACCATCACGCTGAACAAGACGCCGAATTTTTTTGAGCTTTTGAAACATGTCAGAAAGTATAGCAAGTTCAAAGACAAATCGATACCGAGTAATTGTAACGTAACCATAATACCAAGAGTCACGTTATATCGATTATTATGAAATATCTGGTAACTGGTGGAGCAGGATTTATTGGCAATGCGGTGACGTTGCGGCTGCTGGCTGATGGGCATGAGGTGGTGGTGCTCGATAACTGTAATGACTACTACGAGGTCGCGCTCAAAGAAGCTCGCCTGAGTCGGTTTCCCGCAGCAGTCAGTATCGTACGGGCGGATGTCAGCGACAGGGCTGCACTGGAGTCGCTCTTTGCAGAGCACGACTTTGACGGTGTATGTCACTTGGCTGCCCAAGCAGGTGTGCGGTACTCACTTGAGTCACCAGAGACGTATATCGAGAGCAACTACGTGGGGACGTTTGCGTTGCTGGAAGTCATGCGCGCTCATCAGGTAAAAAAGTTTGTCTTTGCTTCGAGCTCGTCTGTTTATGGTGAAGAAGCTACCGTGCCGTTTACCGAGTCTATGCCAGCCGACCGGGCAGTGTCGGTGTACGCCGCTACCAAGCGGGCGGGGGAGATACTAGCGTACACGTACCATCATCTGTATCAGTTTGATGTGTCGTGTCTGCGCTTCTTTACCGTGTACGGTCCGTGGGGTCGGCCAGATATGGCGCCATTTATTTTTACCGACAAGATCATTCGGGGAGAGTCGATTCGAGTATTTAATCAAGGGGAGATGCGCCGTGATTTTACCTACATCGATGATATTGTTGCAGGTGTGGTGGCAGCCCTCGAGCGTGTCTCAGGCTATGAGATATACAATCTCGGCAACGGTAGCCCCGTCAAGCTGCTTGATTTTATCAACGCTATCGAAGCTGCAGTTGGCACACCAGCCCAGTTAGAAATGGCGCCCATGCAAGCTGGCGATGTCACCCAGACCTACGCCGATATCACAAAAGCCAAAGCCGCTCTTGATTACCAGCCGACCACCAGGCTGGCTGATGGGGTACAAGCGTACGTTGATTGGTATCGGGAATATTATCAGGTGAACTAGTATAGGTATGACACAGCAAACAACAATCGGATTTATCGGGCAAGGCTTTATCGGCAAACACATGGCCGATGATTTTGCTGAACGTGGGTACAATGTTGTGCGCTACGCATTGGAGCCAGAGTACGCAGACAATCAAGCGGCGATTGCTACCTGCAACATCGTGTTTATTGCCGTCCCGACACCGACTACACCGGATGGGTTTGATGTTTCGGCGCTAGAGACGGTGCTGTCGCTGGTGGGTACGGGGAATGTTGCTGTGATTAAATCCACCATTCTGCCTGGTACTACCAGTCGGCTGCAAGCACTCTTTCCCGACATCACTATCATGCATTCACCAGAGTTTTTGCGCGAGAAGCAAGCAGCCGAAGATACCAAGCAGCCGAAGCGTACTATTATCGGAGTGACCAAAAAGACCGACGAGCTGCTAGAAAAAGCCACTGCGATACAAGCCGTGCTCCCGACAGCACCATACTCGCTGATTTGTTCTGCAGAAGAGGCTGAGCTAATAAAGTACGGCGGCAATACCTTTTTGGCGATGAAAGTTATTTATATGAATATGCTGCACGAGATGTCCGAAGCCTTTGGGGTGGACTATGCGGTGGTGGCTGGAGCGATGGCAGCAGATCCTCGTATCGGCTCCAGCCACATGCAGGTGATTGATAGTAGTGGTCACGCTGGTGCTATCCCCGGCCGCGGTGCCGGTGGACACTGTTTCCCAAAAGATTTGGCCGCCCTGCGTGAATCATACGAAGCAGTAGTACAAGACGCAGCCGGTACCACACTCTTGCGAGCCCTCGAAACCAAAAATAATGCCCTCTTACGAGACAGCCAAAAAGACCTCGATTTATTAGAAGGGATATATGGTAGCGTATAAAAATCGTGAAAACTTATGAGCAATTTTGGCGTGAGCTAGCACCCGCCTATCCAGTATCCAAAGGTGAGATGCGAGTACCGATAGTGACCACCTTGCAGACACTGCCGGGAGTCGACATGTCACAGGTATTACAAAACCTACAGACACTGCTGGAAGACATGCTAGAAAATCCAGCTATTACTTCCAGTGCCGTAGAGCGGGCCGTAGCTGCTGGTGAGTCTGATCTCGCACCGCTGATTACTACAGACTATACCGGAGTAGTCCGTTTTGATTGTGTGCTCGATGCTGCCGGAGCAGTCAAAGTGCTTGAGCTCAATGCCGACTATCCAGATGGTTTGCTATTGCACGACGCTACGTATCGCACGCTCACCAATACTCCCTGCTCGTTGCACACAGACGCCTATCTACAATTCTTTGCCGAGCAGACCAACATTCACATATCACATCCTCCTGAGGCTGGGTTTCTTGATGCCTACTATGTCGAAAAGCTGGCGTTGGAAGCCAGTGGTCATGTGGTAAGTATTGGAGCGACGCCAAGTAGTGACGCGACGGTCTGGCACCGCCGCTGCACCGAGGTCTCAAAAATGTCATCCGCTGAACTGCAGAGTTGGAGTGGACTACAGGCACAGCATATCAATTCGTTTGCACTACGGACGCTCGGGTATAAAGACTTGCTCGCTAGCGGCACTCATCCGTATGTGCCTCGGACACTCCTGCTTGATCCCCGCCATCTGTCTGAAGTGATTGCTTCGAGAGCACAATGGGTACTAAAGCCCGCCAATGGATGTGAGGGGCAGGGAATATACTTTGGCAAAGACTATACTGATGATGGTTGGCAGACTCTTGTAGGGCAGTTGTCGACCGGATACATTGCTCAAGAGTTTGTTACTTTGCCGCAGCGTACAGTTTCTATATATATGAACGAAGGAATTGAAGAACGACACCTTTTTTACGACTTCTGCCCACATTTTTTTATTCAATCAGGAAAAGTCGTCGGAAGTGGACATGTCCTGATGCGCTTTTCTCAGTCGCCAGTAGTCAACGTCTCTCAAGGCGGAGCCATCGGATATCATCAAGTGACAAGCACCCAGTAAATGTAGGCCAGGTGTAGACCAGGTGACTCCTAGACCACTGGGATGATCTCGCTGCTTGGGCAGCAAGGTAATATAAAAAGTTAGCTCGGTTGCTTGTGCATTAAAACTCAGCAATTGTGCGCGTGGTGCGTATACTAAAGTATATGAAGAACACCGTCTTGGGTTCACTCATCGCTGCGTTGCTCGCAAGGACCGTTGACGGGGTCTGGTACAAAGTAATTCGCGACAGTCAGGCTGATGTGTTTGAAAATAGTAATCTTCCTAAGACTTTCCTAGGGAGAGCAGTATGTTCTCGCCACCAATTTAAAGGTACGTAAGCTGCCAGAGCGTGCCTGTTTTGTTGTGGGGTACACAGCAGGTGTACATATTGACTACTGCGCATTTATTCCTACAATGAGGAGTAGACGCACGTGGCTTTGCTACCAAAATGAATTGGAGAAAATCATGCTTCGAATCTTGCTCATTGTACTGCTGCTGCCCGGTGTCTCCACCGCCAAGACGCTACCCGCTGACACCCCTGCAGTGGCGTTTGCTCCAGCGGCTGACTTTTGCCCTGACGAAGTGGTCGCCGCCAAGCAAACCATTTGCCATCATATGGGGTTGGTGATGGAGGTCGCCACAAAGGTGATAGCTATCGGTCAAGAAATCGTTGACATTCATGCAGACGCTGACCCAGTACCAGCCAGTTGGTATCACTTAAGAGCAGATTGGCAGGTGAATGCCGCTTTGGTCTGGATCAATTTCTCGGCTGCGACCAACGATGCGGTAGCCTACACCAATCAGCGTTGGGTCATTGCCTGCAAAAGTCGACATTCCGACCAGTCTCGGTGCCTGGCTGCAACTCAGGATCGACATGCGCTAGAGGTCGCGACCAGCGCGCGCTTGGTAGTGATGCAACAGCTGACTGCTCTACAAAATCAGCTCACTGCACTCTCTATCTGAGACCCTGGCTATCACAGCCAACCCCGCAGCACGCATCAGCGAGTGCTGCGGGGTTTCTTATTATTGTCACTTGGAAGTGAGTGGGGACGCACTAAATCAGAAGGTGAGCTGGGTACCAGTGTCTAAAAAATCCAAATCGGAGTGTATGGTGAATACCTGATGCAATGTTTGCTATAGTATAGCTATGTCACTTATTTACTTGGTCATATTCCTGGTCGGTGCACTCGTCGGTGGAGTAACGTACCGCCAGCTGCAGGGCAGGCGAGTCGAAAATATCTTTACCAGTCCAGATACTGACGAAGCCGATGAACTGCGCGAAGAAGCCGGCAAGGCGGTTGCAGATAGGATTGCAAAGCGCAAAGATCGCATCCTCCAAGCTGCGCTGGAGCAGGGCCGTATCACCAACGACGGGGTAGAAGACCTCTTTTGCATCAGCGACCGCACCGCCAGCGTATATCTGCGCCAGCTCACAGAAGAAGGACGTCTCACGCGCCAGGGTGTCGGTCGTGGTACTTTCTACACACCATCTAGCTAACGCCCGCCTCAAACCAATACACCCGCACACCCGCCAGGTTATGCGGCTGATAGGTCATTGTCATCACCACAGCCAACCTGGCTCAGGTGACTCCTAGACCAAAGCAGAGACAAGTGGTCAAACCAAGGAGTGCTGCGGAGATCTGGTAGGAGTATCTTTGGTGAGTGAAACACAGGCTAAATTCATCTAGACAGATATGAGTACTAAGCGCAGAATAATCAAAAGGTTAGGCTTGCTGCAAGGCGAGGAGAGTTTGGAGCAAGGTGATGATTTGTTGGAGTAAAGCTATTTTTTCACGGAGTTGCGCATCAGTCATCGCTGCTTCTATGGTATCTGATTGAGCGGAGGGTGAGGTTGTGGTGGCTGCAAAACAATCTCGGCTGGAGTCCCATGGCTCGGTACCCGACTCTGTATAGAGGTGGCGAGCGTAGGCGAGATTTCCGTCTACAGTGACGAGGTCGTGTCCTAGTGTCTGAGCTCTAGCAGCGTGCACTGCTTCGTAGAATTGAAACACTCCTATCATCTCTTGGCCGTAGCCACCGCGCAGTACGTTGCCAGCGTCAGTAAATTGACGAAACTTCGACTCACAGCGTGCAATCTCTATCATGACTGGGATATCGGCAAAATATTCGCGTATATGTACTTCAATTTCCTGAGGGGTAGCCGGGTCGGTCTCCTGGGCGTAGGTGGCACTAGTACTGGCAGTGAATAATATGGTGATGCCTAAGAAAAGTAGGGCTGGTTGTTTTTTGATGTGCATATGAAATATCAGTATATCAAATCTGCTACCGAAGAGTTACCACGTACTGTGCTATTCAAGCACACCAGTGAGTTTGGTCTAGGTGACTCCTAGACCAAAAAGGTAGGTATGGTGGGGAGAGGGGAGGGATCGTCTTGGGGCGTGATTGTATATGAGTCGAAAACGCTTTGCCCGCAGAATCTACCTGATTCTGCGGGCGTTTGGTAACTAGTGGGGGCAATTCTGCTCACGAAACACCAAACGAACATTGACAAGTATACATTTAAATATATACTTAAGTGCATACTTAATATATATAATAATATGCCGATTCAAAAAATTAAAGCCACCAAGACAGCGTCTCTTACAGACTTGCGAGATCCGATGAAGGTTATCGAAGCAGCGGGGGACGATCCAGTAGCCATCATGAACCGTAATAAAGTGATCGGGTATTTTATACCAGAATCCCGCACCCACGTTTCATATAGCTACCTTGAAAAAGAAGAATTCGACGCGCTTCTGCCAGAATTGCTAGAAGAAGAAAAAGAAGTGCTCGAATATTTAAAAGATAAATAAAGTCTATGGAATTTAGACTATTTACTGCGGCTGAAATGATTGCGTTGCATGACGCCGTTCTTAATGCTGGCGAGCTTGAAGGCTTGGCTAAAGATGCATCGCTCGAGGGAGCATTGGCTCGGGTGGATTTTCGGGTGCACTACAATATGATTGTTGATGTCTATGAATTGGCAGCAATGTATGCAGTGGCTCTATCGCAAGCTCATGCCTTTCGTGATGCGAACAAACGCACTGCGCACGCAGCCATGAAGCTTGTTTTAAAAATGCACGGGATACATCTTGTGTTGTCTGTAACAGAAGTTGGTGACATTATCATCAAAACCGCTCAAGGCCACCTCGACGAAGTCGAGTTGGCCTCGTGGCTGCGCCGGCAGAAGCAGCGATAAAAAATATCCCTGGGTGTTGAGGGAGAACAGAATGCTTGCTAAATCATTCTATACTCAGTACAGTGATTGTAGACGGTCGTCACATATATACACACATACCACAAAACCCATAGTAGGGAGGGTGAGAGCATGACACTGAAGATGTGGACCTTTACAACCTTGTACGCCATGCGTACTGACCCAGCTGCGCAGTCGGTCATTTCGCGCATCATTCCAGTGTGTTTGAGCGCACAATCAGCGGCAGTCATCGAACAAGCCGAGTCTGACCAGCAAGCGTTTTTGGAAGCGCAAATTGATAACCGCGAATATCTGGCTACTTTGTTTGGTCACGAAGGAGAAGAGTCTGAACTTTTGTATGCGTTTTATGGTCAGCTAGAAAAGCAGCCGCCACAGCTGCTACTGTATCCGCGGCTTACAATCCATTTGGAAACAGCAAAGCCAGAGCTTGGCCAAATGGAACGGATTGTATCTCGTCCCAGCTGCCGCACTGCAATGCTGACGGATGTATTGCAACAGTTCAGATATCGGCATTGTGAACCCATAGCGCCACAGGTTCTGGTGCGCTCAGCTGATGTCGAAACATACAACACCTACAAGGCAGAGAGCACCGGTGCCTTTCATGAGGTGTTGTGACCAAGCGGCCTTTCGAGGCCGCTTTTTTCTTGGGTGAGATGGTAGTGCGTTGCAAAAGCAAATGAAAAACGTATGGTAGGAGTAGATGTGTTTACATTTGCAAAACAAGGAAACCGCTCATGCCAACGCAAGAGATCAAGTTCGTAACGTCGACCGAGCTGCTGTCCGGAAAGATAATGCACCCACAAGCGCTGCGCTGCATTGATGATTTCCGTCGTTCGGTGGTGGTACCAAGTCGTCTAAATCGTAACCATTCATTCAGCGCGTGGGTAAGCGATCTGCTCAGTATGCAAGAATTTTGGGTGTGGTGTATTGGTGAACAGCCAGGTCATCCCCCTCATCTACAGGTATGTTACCGGTGTTATTACGATATGGTGGCAGAAGGAGAGATGTCTGAAGTGTTGATAGGAGAGATTGCTCCTGGTAGTAGTCTGATATCTACTGAACAGGCTAAAAGTTTGTGGTTATACATAGCTCCTTGGGTGGACAAAACATATGGAACTTTTTTGCTTACTCATGGCTACTTGCCTCAATCTAAGCAACTGCCTTTTTCGAAAAAGCTGTGAGTGTATCAATGAGCACAGCACAAGCGGTCGGAATCTCCGACCGCTTTTTTATGAGGCAGTCAGGTAAAAAACCGTATGGTAAGATTTGGGTAATGCTACACGTTTCAAATATTTCTAAACAGTTTGGTGCCCATCAAGTGCTCGATGATATTTCATTATCAGTCCCTGATGGTTCTATCTGCGCACTGATTGGACCCAATGGTTCAGGTAAAACCACCCTGACCAAAATCATCGCCGGCTTATTGCAGCCTACTGCTGGTACGGTGACTATTGCCGGAGCAGATATTGTGCGCGACCCTGTCACCGCCAAAGCACAGCTCGGGTACATCCCAGACAATCCAGAAGCGTGGGGAAAGATGACTGGTCGAGAGCTGTTGCACTTTGTGGGGGCACTCTACGGCATGACACCTGCAGCTCGCGCGCAACGTATCGAAGAGCTCTTACCGATTTTTGCCTTAACAGATATTGCTGACCGAGATTTTGAACAGTACTCGCGTGGCAATCGTCAAAAATTTTCTATTTTAACTGCGCTGTTGCATGAGCCTAAGCTCTTGCTTATCGACGAACCTATTGTTGGCTTGGACCCAGAGAGTGTCTCCATCCTCGAGCAGCTACTGGTGGATTTTGCCGCCAAAGGAGGGAGCGTGTTGATTACTACCCACACACTCTTGGTAGCCGAACACATCGCCGACCGGGTTGGTATTTTGGCGCACGGCTCACTGCTGGCAGCTGACACCGTCGACGTAGTGCGAGCCCAAGCTGAGAAAGGGCCGGACGCTTCGCTGAGTCAGGTCTATCACACTATCGTGGGGCAATCAGTTGCCGAGACCGCTCAGTCAGACCAATCGTAAATAATATGTTGACTTTTTTATTGCAATTCCAGGGTCGCAAAATAACCCGTCTGTTTGCCGCTCGCAGTGCTGGACAGCTGATCACCTCGCTGCTGTTTGTCGGGCTGTTTGTTGGATTGGCGGTGGGGTTTTGTTGGCTACTCATAGCCGGCCTCGAATCAGTTCAGGTGAATGAGTTTTTGCGCATAGCGCTGCCGTACTTTTTATACGAATTATTCTTGCTCGTGCTGTTTGGTTTGGTGGGAGTGAGTGCTTTGATATCGGGAGCCTTTGCGTTGTTTCGTCAGTCGAGTGACATGTGGTTTATGGCTAGTCCACGGTTTCAAAGTGTGCTGGTGAGTAAGGCACTCCAGGTTGGTGTATTTTCTTTGTGGCCATTGGTAGTGATTGCACTACCGCTACTAGTAGCGATGCAAGTGGTCTATGACATCGGGGTGTGGGGAATGGTGATCGGGATGCTGGCGGTAGTGAGTATGGGTGTGTTGACGTCGGTGGCTGCATTGGTGTGGTTGCTCTGCTTGGGGTATCTGTCAGTGGCTGCGTCACGGCGGATGCCTAGAGGGGATGCCTTTGGTATCTTTTTAAGTAGTGTGGTGTTGACGATAGTCGTGGCGGGTCTGTTGGTCTGGTTGCCGCTCCGTGACTTTGATTTGTACTCTTTGTTTGCGGTGCGTGACTTTTCCATCACGGAAGCTCCCACTACGTACATCGCGTCTCAATTCCAGTACTATCTCAGTCACCTGGCCGCCACCGCATTTTACGCGGTGCAGACTGGCGCGATGGTAGTAGCGTGGCAAGCGGTCGGCTGGTTGGTGGCGCTAGCGGTGGGTGTGACTGTCCTGTACAGCTTTTTGGGTCGCGGCTTTTTGCATATTTGGCAGCTCCTCCAAGAATCACACTTTGTCGCCGCGTCCAATTCAGAGACGAAGCGGCCAGTGTCGAATCAATTTTCACGCATACATAGTACCTGGGGTGCATTAGTGCGCAGAGAAATACTGGTGTTTTTTCGTACCCCGCGAGATGTGTTTTGGCTCGGCTTTTTGCTCCTGCTGTGGTTGGTGATTACCAGCTTTGATGTGTTCTTAGTCGAAAATGTCGCTCGCTCGTCAGCGGCAGCTGAGAGTGCGTCGCAATGGATACAGGCCGCTCAGTTTTTGGTGATTACATATTTTGCTGCCGCTATTGCACTACGCTTTGCGTTTCCATCGTTTAGTATCGAGCGCGATCACGTGTGGGTGCTGCTGAGTAGTCCTATGTCTCTGCAGCGCCTCTTTGCTGCCAAGGCGCTGGTATATGTCGGAGGGATTGTGGCGCTGACGTTGGTTGTGACGATGATTCATCTCTGGATACTGCCGAGTACTGGGGTGAATGCTGGGTGGTTTGTTTGCTTTGGACTGATTGCAAGCGCGACGGTGGCGTTGGTTGGGCTCGGTATCGGCGCCCGATTTCCCAATTTTGCGAGTGACGACCCACAACAGATGTCCACCAGTGTGCCGGGTCTGGTCTTTATGTTGATTGTGATTGGGTATAGTTCACTTAGTGCGTACGCGCTCTTTTCATTACTCACTACTCAGAACCTGCTGTTTGCCGGTGCCTTTGCCGTCGGCTCGCTAATCATGGTGTGGCTCGTCTATACGCTGGTAGTGCAAAGACTGCAACAAGTTGAATTTGTCCCTATTACTCATAGCTAAGTCGTCCCACACAAACTAAACCAAACAAAAACCAAAAACCTCACGCCACAACCAAACAACAGGGCAGCTTGGCTCAGGTGACTCCTAGACCATTTAGTTTATTATTGAGGGTAGTGGGTGTGCTGCCATCGGGTAGCTGCTGCTGTGTACTGTGTGATACCTCTACCACGGTGACAGTGTGACTTTTCGGCACTCCTGGCAGTTACAAAACACACATGCGCAACAAGAAAAATATTGTCGTGATAGGGGGCGGGACTGGTACTCATACGGTGCTACGAGGTCTCAAGCGGTATCAAAAGCAAGCCCATCTTTCAGCGGTGGTCACCATGGCCGACTCGGGTGGTTCGACTGGTCGTCTGCGCGATGAGTTTGGCTATTTGCCGGTAGGGGATGTGCGTATGGCGTTGGCGGCGTTGGCGAGCGATATTGATCACCACGAAGAACTCCTGCGCGAATTATTCTTGTATCGGTTTGATAAAGGCAATGGTCTGTCGGGGCACAATTTTGGCAACTTGCTGCTGGTTGCGCTGACCGACATCCTTGGGTCCGAAGAGGCAGCGATTGCAGCGGCGGCAAAAGTACTGCGGGTGCAGGGGCAGGTGGTGCCCGTCACGACCGAGGCGGTGCATTTGGTGGCAGAATACTCTGACGGTCAGGTGGTGGTCGGGGAGCACGATATAGACGAGCCAGAAAAGGAGCGACAGCAGCATTCAATCGCTCAGGTGTCTATTTCTCCGCAGGCTACTATCAGTGAGCGGGCAGAAGATGCGCTGCTTCAAGCCGACTTGATTGTCTTGGGGCCGGGCGACCTTTATACCAGTGTGCTGGCCAATATTGTGGTCGATGGTGTGCCAGAAGCAATCAGGAATTCTGCGGCAAAAGTTGTCTACGTCAGTAATCTGATGACCAAGCTCGGACAAACCACTGGGATGGGAGTGTCCGAGCATATAGCCGAGCTCACAAAATACATCGGGCAGACACCCGACTGTGTGCTGGTAAACACGAAGCCGTTTCCTACTGACCTGGCGCAAAAGTACGCGCAGGATAATGAATATCCAGTCATGTTTAATCTTGAATCAAATGGCTGCCGGGTGATACCAGGCGACTTGCTCGCTACCGAGGCGGTCAAGACGGCCACGGGTGACACGCTCAAGCGTAGCCTGATTCGTCACGACTCGCGCAAGCTGGCCCGCTCACTCATCCAGCTCATATGAAATACATCCTCGACTTCGACCGCACGCTGTTTGATGTCGACACGCTCTATGAGCAATTGGCCCGCTGTCGTCAGTCACACCTGGCTGGTACCATCGAAAGTTTCGCGCACGTAGCAATAGCAGATTTGTTATTTTCCGATGTGCCACAGTTTTTATCTGACAAAAAACCAGCTGATGTATATATATTGTCTTCAGTCAGTGGTCTAAGCGGTCAGTGGGAGACTGATTACCAGACCGCCAAGATAGCAGCCAGTGGACTAGCCGAACAGGTAGCCGCGGTACAGGTGGTCTCGGGCGAAAAGGGAGTGGCTGCAGCCAGTATTGCCGCCGGTTTTCCGTCAGCTGAGCCCATTGTGTTTGTAGACGACCGTATCGAACATTGCCTATCGGTCCAGGCTGCAGTGCCAGAGGCCCACTGCTGGTTGATTGTCCGCCGCCCCAGTATCATTGGAGACCGCAAGACAGTGCAGGGTATACCGGTAGTGCACAGCTTGAGCGAAGTAGGAGCACCCCTGACGTCTCAGGCAAGATGAGTGCGAATCAACTCAGATTATTGTTATTTATAGACCTATTTGGCTGTTCCTGTATCAGTCGGGCCGTAAATGATAGAATGAACGTATTATGAAAATAGTACTTGCAACCGGCTTGTATCCGGCAGAGATTGGAGGACCGGCGACGTATGCAGGGATGCTAGAAGCGGAGCTACCGAAGCAGGAGATAGCTGTCAGTACCGTGCCATATGGGTGGGTGCGCCGGTACCCCAAGATTATTCGGTATGTTGCATACGCCTGGAAGCTGTGGAAAGCAGCCAGAAAAGCCGATGCTATCTATGCGCTCGATCCAGTGCGGGTCGGCCTGGTGACCGCGTGGGTAGCCAAACTCACCGGCAAGCCACTACTCGTGCGGCTGACTGGAGATTATGCTTGGGAACAAGGGCGGGTGCGCTTTGGTATCAAAGAAACGCTCGATGCCTATACCAAAAATCCCGGGACTGCTTCGTGGCGGGTGCGGTTGCTGGCGGCGATACAGTTGGCGGTGGTGCGGCAGTCTACGTTCGTCATAGTGTCGAGCTATTACTTGCAGTCTATCGTGACTCAGTGGGGAATAGACAAAGCGAAAATTAAAGTCGTGTATGGAGCGCTCTATCCGCTGGAGGTCAACAGTGCCCGCGACACGCTGCGAGCGCAGCTGGACTACACCTACCCGACCCTCGTGTCTGCCGCTCGCTTGGTGCCATGGAAAGGATTCCGTGTCTTGATAGAAGTCGTCAACAGTCTCAAGCAGCGTTACCCCGACATCACCTTGGTGATTATTGGTGAAGGTGAAGAGCGTCGCAAACTAGAAAGTCAAGTAATGAAAAGTGGCCTCCAAGAGCACGTGCGCTTTACGGGTCGGCTGGCCAAAGACACGCTCGGCGCTACCCTCAAGGCTGCGGATGTATTTGTACTCAATACTGCCTACGAAGGGTTGTCACATCAGCTCATTGAGGTGATGGATTTGGGAGTGCCTATCGTGACCACCAGATCAGGTGGCAATCCAGAGCTGATTACCGATGGGGTCAATGGGTACCTGATCGACTTCAATGATGCAGCGCAGTTGGAAGAGGCTGTTACTAGAGTATTGAGTCATCCGGAGTCCAGAGAAAGAATCACCCAGTCAGCGCGACTGCGCTCAAAAGATTTTCAAAAACCAGTGGTGGTAGAAAGGATTGCGACCATTTTGAAAAGCGTTCACGGCGAAAAATAACCTCGGTCGGTGTGGGATGTGAGTGGATGCGCACGCTTCATATGCAGCCAGTGGACCTGTATACTAAACAGCAATGGCACGTCGTGATCTTTCTTCTGTAGATGCATCTTTGCACGCAACTTCCGAACTCGACTTCGTTCTTCGAAGTGCCAAAAATGAGAAAGAAACAGGCAAGACCGTCTCGGTAGAAGAAGCAATGCGGCAAGCACCCGTCTTTCAGTCAGGTGCAGAGCGTGACATCACACGAGTCCTCTTCATCTCACAAGACACTACGCTCCTCAATCCATCTCAGCAATCTCTCGACGGTTATCTCGACCTCGCGACTTTGTTCGATGAGGTGCATATTTTGATATTGCGGCAGGGCATCCCGCCCAAGAATCCAGTACTGCGCGTGTCAGAAAAAATGTGGATGTATACCGTATCCACCAAGCACTGGTGGCAGGCTGCCGACGCCGCGCTTGAGCTGCTCGATCAGCAGCTGGTGTTTGCAAGCGGATTTCGCCCCGACCTGATAGTCGCGCGTGATCCGTTTGAATCAGCTATTGTGGCATACAAAGCTGGTCTCAAATACAACAAACCAACGCAGCTACATATCTTGTGGGAGTACGCAAAAGCGGGCGGCAAGGTACCAGTGAGCTGGTGGCGTCGCCTCTGGACGCGCTTCACTATTCCTCATTTTCAAAGTGTGCGCACAATGACTAGTGGCATGCAAAATTATCTCCAAAAAAGTTTCGTTTTGAGTGACATAGCTACTCTCCCGCGGTACCAAAATTACGCTGCACTCATCCAGTCAGACGAATCAATCGACCTCAAACAAAAATACCAACCCCACATCTTTTTTTTGTTGTATGTAGGTAAGCTCAATCACGAAAGCACGCTGCACCGCGCCCTCGACGCCGCCCGCTTTACCTTGAAGAATCCTCGCGTGGCGATGGTTGTGCTTGGCGAGGGGGTGGCGAGGAGTGAGTTTGCTAAGCGAGCGCGTGTGCTTCATATCCAAGAGCAAGTAATCTTTGAGCCCAGGGTGACTGCGGTGACGGCCTATCTGCGTTCAGCCCATATCTTGGTGGTAACCGACACCGACAGCGATAGTGACGAACTGGTACTCAAAGCCGCCGCGTGTGGTATCCCGATGGTGATGGCTCGCAACGAAAAACGCGAAGATATTTTTGCGCACGGTGAGTCGGCGTTTTTGTGCGACCCTGGGGACGTGCAAGCGTTTACTGACAATATACATTTTTTGCAAAACAACATCGAGGTCAGGGCGTCGTTAATAAAAAATGCTCAAGACATCATCAGAAAGCGTTTTCATGGCGACCAGGACAAATACCGCGAAGCCTACCGCACCAGTATCGAGCAAGCATTTTTTATTGATAATAACGAAACAGAATAAACTATATGGTCGGCAAACGAATTGTACTTATGTGTATCGGCATTGCAGTGCTCATTACCACGTCTGGTTTTTTATTTGGCTCACTCTTGGCCAAGCAAAACATGGCCACGCAGCCAGTGCCGACTGGTGAACGAGCGGTGTTGCCTATGCAGTGATTTTTTTGCCCCGTCTAGGGATTCGCGTGCAGGCATGTATGATATAGTTTTGCTCATATGAAAGACTTTTTGAAAGCAGTGGTGTTTGCGGGCTTATTTGCAGTCCCGTTTCTCACCCTTTATGTAGAAAATGATTTCTTTTTCCCGTTTATTACTGGTAAAAACTTCGGGTTTAGAATCATCGTTGATATTGTATTTGCCGCTTGGATACTACTTGCATTGTATGATGCACAGTACCGTCCAAAATTTTCCTGGATATTTGGGAGTTTTGGGATACTACTCGTCGTGATGTTTTTTGCCAATCTGCTCGGAGAGCATCCGGCTGCGAGCTTCTGGAGCAACTTTGAACGAATGGACGGGTATGTCTCACTCGTGCATACATTTATGTACGCACTCGTACTCGGGAGCGTGCTGACAACGCAAAAACATTGGCAATACTTACTCAATACCTCATTGGTAGTGGCTGCATTGGTGGCTTTGCAAGGGTTGCGTCAGTACTTTGGACTGACAGAAGGGTCAGGTCGAATCGACAGTACGCTGGGCAATGCCGCATACATGGCGGTGTACATGCTCTTCCATATCTTTATTACGTTTTGGCTGTTGGTCAAAACCAACGGTACCTTGCACAAGGTCCTGTATGGTTCACTCGCCGCGTTGTTTACGTTTGTACTGATCGAGACGGGTACGCGAGGGACCACCATTGGCCTAGCGGTCGGCTTGCTGGTGCTCTCGGCGTACATCGGTGTGTTTGGTAGTCAGTTTAAGCAGTACCGCAAGTACGCCGTGGGTGGTCTAGCGGTATTGGCCATTGCCATCGCTGCCTTTATTGGCGGGCGCGACTCAGAAATAGTCCAAAACAATCCCAATCTTTCCCGTATCGCCAACATCTCCATCGAAGACCTCGAAATCCGCGGCATCATCTGGGGTATGGCGTGGGAAGGAGTCAAAGAGCAGCCAGTACTCGGCTATGGTCAGAGCAACTTCAACTATGTCTTTAACGAAAACTACGACCCGCGACTCTACGACCAAGAGCAGTGGTTTGACCGGGCACACAATATCTTCTTCGATTGGTTAATCGCGGGCGGATTCCTGGGGCTGTTGTCATATCTCGGTATTTTTGCCGCCGCTGCGTACTACTTGGTTGTGTTGCCATTACGCAAAAATGCACCGGAGACATTTTCAGTTATCGAGCGCGGCATCTTGCTCGGTTTGTTGGCTGGGTATTTCACCCACAACATCGTAGTGTTTGATAATATTGTCAGCTATATCTTTTTTGCGATTATTCTCGGCTTTATTCACCAGAGAGTGGCTTCGCCCATCCCCGCCGTCCAAAAAGCCAAGATTGATACAGCGGTGATTACCCAAGTAGCAGCGCCAGTGGTGGTGGCGGGACTGATAGTAGTGTTCTACTTTGTGCACCTGCCAGGCATTCAAGCAGCTGGAGATGTGATTGACGCGTTTCGTGAGCAAGATCCAGCCGCGCGATTAGAGATCTTCCGTCAGGCCTTTGAGCGAGACTCCTTTGCCCAACAAGAGTTGACCGAACAGTTGTCTCAACAAGCAATCAGCCTCGCGCGCGATCAACAAGTGCCAGCCGAAGTACGCCAAGCCTTTTTGGCCGAGACTGAGCTGCGCTTACAAGACCTGCAAGAACAAAAACCAGACGACGCCCGAGTACACGTCTTTATCGGTAGTTACTATCGTTCGATTGGTGACTTTGAGCAGGCCGCGCAGCAGATGCAGCAAGCTCATGAACTCTCACCACAAAAGCAAGCCATCATTGTCCAACAAGGATTTATCGAATTATCGCGAGAGCAATACGAAACCGCTGTCGACTATTTCCAAACCGCCTTTGAGCTCGATGAGCGCAACCTCGAAGCCAGAGAGTACTACGCCGCATCATTGTTCTACGTAGAGCGTGGTGACGAAGCAGTTGCCTTGATGGATAGTCCTGAGGCAAAACGAGCGTTTGCCGGAAGCGACTTCATCATTAGTACTGCCAACCAGCAGGGCCGACCAGACTTTGCCGCCGAGCTATTTGAGATACGTGTCACAACCGAGCCAGACACCCGTCAAAGCTGGAGGACTGAGCCACAAAACTGGGCAACGCTTGCCTTCTTGTACAATCAGCTTGGTGACTCAGAGCAGGCAATCGGAACACTCAATGAGGCAGCCGAAGTCATCCCTACCTTTGCGCCGACCGCTGAGTGTATTGCCACTAATATCGAAAACGGCAACGAACCAGAAGAAGGGTGCTAACTCATGTCTCTACAGATACAAGAACGCATCGCGCTCGCAGCACACACCACCTTACATGTAGGTGGTGTTGCTGATTATTTTTGTGTGGTGCGTAGTGCAGCTGAACTCACCCAAGCCCTACAGTTTGCTGCAAAGCAGAGCGTACCAGTGTTTGTGCTTGGTGGTGGTTCCAATGTGTTGTTTCCCGATGAAGGGTACCGCGGTCTCGTGATACACAATGCAATAGTCGGACAACAGGTGGCTGTGCAAGCCAACGACGTGTTGGTGCAGGTGGGTGCCGGGGAACAGTGGGATGCGTTCGTAGCGCAGATGTGTGAGCAGGGATACTGGGGTATCGAAAATCTCAGTGCCATCCCGGGCTCGGTCGGAGCAACTCCGATTCAAAATGTCGGCGCGTACGGTGTAGAAGTAGCAGACGTCATTCAGGTGGTGACCGCCATGCGGGTGGATACCCAGGAAATAAAAACCTTTGCGCACGCGCAGTGTGCGTTTGAATATCGTGATTCGTATTTCAAATCAACAGAGGGTAGACAGTGGGTAGTGCTGAGCGTTACGTTTAAACTCAGTAATACCGCAAAGCCCGTACTTCAGTACGCTGATTTGTATCCACTTTCGACTCACGCCAATCTGACCGTCGCAGCCGTCAGAGATTTTGTGATTGCAGTGCGGTCCAAAAAATTTCCTGACTGGAGCCAGGTAGGGACCGCTGGTTCATTCTTTAAAAACCCTATCGTACCTGCAGGAGAGTACCAACGACTACACAATCTATACCCTGATATGCCTGCGCACCAAAACGCTACTGGCGAATGGAAGCTTTCTCTGGGGTGGATACTCGATCGGGTGTGTGGACTCAAAGGGTATTGTGAACACGAAGTGTGCTTGTATGAAAACCAAGCATTGGTGCTCACCAACACCGGAACCTCAGCCGAAAACATTACCAACTTTGTAGCGTCCATTACCAAAACAGTCTTTGATAAAACTCAAGTGCAGATTGAACCAGAAGTGTTGCTGGTAAAAAATGAAAACACGTAAACAATTATCCACACATTGGAACAGTGAATTGAATTGTACATAGTGCAATAACACGACATAATAAAAGAAAGCAAAACTTTTCTCACCGATTGTTCTTTGAAAAAGAAAGGGGTTGCGGTCGAATTTTATAAACTATCTTTCATCACAAAAAATCATGCCAGCAGCAAAAAAGAGTGCAGCAAAAAAGCCGGCAAAAAAAGTTGTAAAGAAAGCTGTCAAGACAACTAAGCCAGTCAAGAAGGCGGCCAAAAAGACAGCAAAAAAAGCAACCAAAGCCGTAAAGAAGACTGCAAAAACTGCAAAGAAAGCTGCTCGAAAAACAGTCGCCAAGACTGCTCGAAAAGTAGCTAAGAAAGCAGCCCCAAAAAAGAAAAAAAAGTAAGTAGTGCGGATACGGTTCGCCGACTCCGCGTACGCTTTATTGCATAATCACCCTATCAGGGTGATTTTGCTTTATATTTTAGAAATCTCATATATACTAAGCTGCATGTCATTTTTGGATAAATTTTTCGGACCAACCTATGCTAAGGAGCTCAAAGAGATTGAACCCTTGGTTGCTACTATTAACTCATTAGAACCAGAGAAAGAAGCGCTCTCAGACGAGGAATTGCTCCAGTCGCTGGTACCGCTAAAGGAAAAGATTTCCGACGGTACTGACCTGGACGAGGTATTGCCTGAGGTGTTTGCATTGGTGCGTGAAGCCGCCAAGCGAACGATGGAGATGCGACACTACGATGTGCAGCTGATTGGTGGAGTCATCCTTCACAAAGGAAAGATTACAGAGATGAGGACCGGTGAAGGAAAGACCCTCATGGCCACGCTCCCAGCTACGCTCAATGCGTTGACTGGAAAGGGCGTGCATATCGTGACGGTCAATGATTATTTGGCTCGTCGAGATGCCGTGTGGATGGGGCAGATTTTTGCTGCGCTCGGCGTATCGGTTGGGATTATCAATCACAACGAATCATTCTTGTACGATGCTGGTCACGTAGAAAAAGACGAGCAACGTGATGACGAAGGTTCGTATAAAATTGTGTACGATTTTTTGCGACCCTGCACCCGACAAGAAGCGTACGCAGCTGACATCACCTACGGAACCAACAGCGAGTTTGGGTTTGACTACCTACGCGACAATATCGAATACGAAACAGACAAGCTGCGTCAGCCATACCATGCCTATGCGATTGTCGATGAGATTGACTCAATCTTGATTGACGAGGCTCGTACGCCCTTGATTATTTCTGCGCCTGCAGCTGATACCGAAAATCTTTATCCCACCTTTGCCGCCATTGCTGCAAAACTCAACAAAGAAGAACACTTCTCGGTCGACGAAAAACTCAAAAGTGCGACCCTCAACGACGCCGGTATCGAAGTTGCAGAAAAAATGCTCGGCATCGAAAATATCTACACCGACAAAGGTATTCGCTACGTTCACCACCTCGAGACCGCTGTTCGCGCCAAAGCGCTGTTTTCACGCGACAAGGAGTACGTGGTGCGCGAAGGTGAGGTAGTAATCGTCGATGAATTTACCGGACGGCTCCAGCCAGGCAGACGATGGTCCGAAGGTCTGCATCAGGCAGTTGAGGCAAAAGAAGGTGTACCAATTCAAAAAGAATCCAAAACCTTCGCTTCTATTACATACCAAAACTATTTCCGTATGTACGACAAGTTGTCCGGTATGACTGGTACTGCGCTTACTTCCCAAGAAGAATTCTTTACTGTGTACGACCTTGAGGTCATCCCTGTGCCAACCAATCGTGAAGTAAAACGCATCGACAAGAACGACTTAATTTACCAAAACGAATCAGGCAAGTTTGCAGCGATTATACAGAAAGTAAAAGAACTGTACGAAACCGGACAGCCGGTCTTGATCGGTACCGCCTCTATCGAATCCAACGAACGCCTCTCAGACGCGCTCAGTACAGCTGGAGTGACGCACCAGATGCTCAATGCCAAAAACCACGAACGTGAAGGTGAGATTATTGCCGCTGCCGGGCGTAAAGGTGCCGTTACACTCGCGACCAACATGGCTGGTCGTGGAGTCGATATCAAGCTCGGCGGACCAGACGCGACCACAGAGCAGATGCATGAGATTAAAGGGCTGGGAGGACTCTATGTTTTGGGGACTGAGCGTCACGAAGCACGCCGCATCGACAACCAGTTGCGCGGTCGTGCCGGACGCCAGGGTGACGAAGGTGAGACTCAGTTTTTTGTATCAATGGATGACTCACTGATGCGTGTGTTTGGTGGGTCTCGAGTACAGGGGCTGATGGGGACATTCAAAATCCCAGAAGATCAGCCGATTGAGATGAAAATGATTTCGCGCACGCTCGAAAGTGCTCAAACAAAAATCGAAGGCTTTCACTTTGATGCCCGCAAGCAGGTACTGGCCTATGACAATGTGCTCAATCAGCAGCGACAAGTGATTTACGCCCGGCGACGAAAGTTACTACAAAGTGACCCAGAAGAGATTGCTGAAGTGCTTCAAGAGCTGTACTCGGCACATCCAGAAGCGGAAGAGATTATCAATCAAAAGAAAGCTGAGTTTGGAGATGAGGTCTTTACCGACTTGTTCCGCAGACTATTGCTCCAGATGATTGATATGCTCTGGGTAGAACACTTGGAGGTTATGAGCTTCACCCGTTCCAGTGTTAATCTCCGCGCCTACGGTCAGCGTGACCCATTGATTGAATACCGAAAAGAAGGATTGCGGTTGTTTAAAGAGATGCAGGGTGTGCTTTTGTCTCGAGTGGCCGAAGTGCTCCCTCGAGTACAGCCTCAAGAGGTAGCCAAAGAAGAAGCGCAGCGCAAGCAAGCAGCTCAAGCAGCTCAAGCAGCTGCCGGAGTGACCGCTACTGCAGCCAAAACAGCTACCAAACAAGCGCCCGTGCAAAAAGCCAATCAATACGCGCGCAACGACATTATTACCATTACTGACGGCTCACAGACGCAAGAATTAAAATATAAAAAGGCTGAAGAATTACTCACGAACGGTTGGACAATCGTCAAAAAATAATCACGGTATACTCGACTCATGAATCTTATCTATCGACTACTATTCAACACTCTAGGATTAATCGTGATTGCCGAATTTATTCAAGGCATTGAGATAGATGGTTTTTACGCTGCACTGATAGCAGCACTAGTGCTTGGAGTACTCAACACCATCGTGCGTCCGATACTGTTTGTGCTCACGCTCCCGGTTACGATTCTCACACTTGGACTCTTTGCCTTTGTCCTCAATGCGGGACTATTTCTTTTTGCTGCCTCATTCATTGAAGGGTTTGCAGTGGCTAACTTTTGGTATGCGCTCCTTGGGTCTGTACTCATGAGTCTTATTAGTACAATGGGAAGTCGCTTTATCGCCACTTCTGCCAAGCCAGCAGCCCAAGCTCAGCCACGCAGTGATGTGCGAGTCAGAGAGGTTCCAGATGAACGGGGGTAGTGACACTAGCCAAGATCAAACCACAAAAATCACCACACAAAGATTCCGGGTCACCGTTCGTTCAGCCGAGAACCAACGGTGACTTTTTTATGATATATGGGACCGTCTCGTAGTCATCTGCGCTACGATTAGATTTTTGTCTGATTGCAATACTACAGAGTCAACAACCCAGAAAACCTCTATTTATTGCATATTTTATCTTCCTGGGGTACTGTTTGCAGACATATGTTTGTAGATGAACTCACAATATACGCAAAAGCAGGCGACGGCGGACACGGCGTTATTCGTTGGCGCCAAGAAAAATTTCGTCCCAAGGGAGGGCCAGCTGGTGGCGACGGCGGCAATGGAGGTGACGTGTACGTCAGAGCGGTTAAAGACCTAAATCGACTGTCCAAGTATACGGGTAACAACACCTTTGAGGCAGAGAGCGGCGAGCCAGGCACGAATCAAAGTAAAGCGGGGAGAAACGGAGAAGATCTCTATATCGACATCCCAGTTGGTTCCAAGGTGACTGACAAAAATCGACAGCGTCACTTTGAGCTGACCGAGATCGGAGAGGTGCAAAAGATTCTCAAGGGTGGAAAGGGAGGTCTCGGCAACGAACACTTCAAGTCTTCGACCAATCGTTCCCCGGAAGAATCAACCGATGGCGTGCCTGGTGAAGAGGGTGAATTTTTAGTTGAGGTGGCGTTGATTGTCGACGTCGGTTTTGTGGGCTATCCAAACGCTGGAAAGTCTACCTTGCTCAATGCACTCACCAACGCCACTTCTCGTATCGGAGCCTATCCGTTTACCACGCTCGAGCCACACCTAGGTGACCTCTATGGTTTTATCCTGGCTGATATTCCCGGACTGATTGCTGGCGCCTCAGGCGGAAAGGGACTTGGTCATAAGTTTTTACGACACGTCTCTCGTACCAAAATGCTCCTCCATGTAGTCTCTCTCGAACAAGAAGACCCGGTTTCTGCGTATTATACCATTGAAAAAGAGCTAGATCAGTATGATAATAGTTTGTCAGACAAGGAGCAATGGATTATTCTTACTAAAAAAGACCTTGTAGAACAGTCTTTTATTGACCAAGTACAAAAAGAACTTGCCAAAACTGAGAATCGTGTGCTTGTTACCGATGCAGAAGACGAAGAGACCTACAAAAACCTACGTGACGAGCTGGTAAAGCATTTGCGAGCATCATACAGTAGCTAAGACGGTACTTATTTGGTGCATCTTTGGACACCAAGGTCGTGCCAACTTGTACCTTTTCACGTTCCGTACCGAGTAATTCATATATAGGTGACGCTCGAGACCGATTATCATAACAATCGCAAGTAGGAATCAGAAGTAAAATTACACCAGTCAGAAATCGCGAGTCGCTAATAGATACTAAAATCAGAAAGTGGCATCAGCCCATAAAAAATTGCGCGATGTACTTGTAAGTCGTTTACGAGAAACGTACAATAACGAATATCTTAGTAACACACAGTAATAAATTTTATGTCGTATACACCAACTATTGGGTTAGAAGTGCATGCTGAGTTGAACACAGAAAGTAAAATGTTTTGTGGGTGTAAAAATCAGCCACACGATACCGAGGTCAACGCACATGTCTGTCCTGTCTGCATTGCTCACCCAGGGACACTACCAGTGCCAAACAAAAAAGCCATCGAAATGGTCTTTCTGTTTGGTCGAGCGGTTGGGGCACAAGCTGCAGATTTTTCAGAGTTTGATCGAAAAAATTATTTTTATCCAGACATCCCCAAGGCGTACCAAATCAGTCAGTACGCATTTCCATTTTTGACAGGCGGTACTCTCGAGTCAATTGAACTCACTCGAGTACACCTAGAGGAGGACACAGCTCGGAGTCAGCATGACAAGGGGAGTGAAAGCTTGGTCGACTTCAACCGAGCCGGGGTTCCACTGATGGAGCTAGTGACCGAGCCAACCATCCACGATGCCCAGACAGCCGGGAGCTTTGCAAGAGAGCTGCAGCTCCTGCTGCGGACTCTCAATATCTCCACCGCCAACATGGAAAAAGGCGAGCTCAGAGTAGAAGCCAATATTTCTGTCAGTAAAACCGACAGTTTAGGAACTAAGGTCGAGGTCAAAAATCTCAACTCATTCAAGGCGGTTGAGTCAGCCATCGCCTACGAAATTAAACGGCAGATCGAAGTGCTCGAAAACGGGGGAGAAATAGCACAAGAGACGAGAGGATGGGATGATAACAAATCGAAGACCTTCTCCCAGCGCTCCAAAGAAACCGCAAAGGATTACCGCTACTTCCCAGATCCAGATATTCCAAAGATTGTATCGTCCGAAGTTGACACATTTGCAGCAGCTCGCCTAGACGAGATAATGCCTATTCTACCAAGTAATAAAAGGATTTCTTACACAAATCTCGGATTAACGAGCTCGTCTATTGAAGTGATTATCGCAGATGAAGTGCTTGATAATTACTTCGCTAATATAGTAAGTCAGACCACAGAGCCGGAGCTAATGAAGCTTGCTGCCAACTACCTGACATCAGATGTTGTCTCATTGTTAAGCTCTTCTGATTTGCAACTAGAGCAATTACCCACTTCATACTTCGTAGAGTTACTGCAACTCGTTCATGACAAAAAGATTGGTTCCAGAGTAGCCAAAGACATGCTCCCAGACTTGTTTGGCTCTAAAAGCTCACCGCTCACCATCGCAACTGAGAAGAACTTGCTACAAGTCTCTGACTCGGCTCAATTAACCCCAATCATCGATCAGGTCATCACTGAGAATCCCGAGGTGGTAGAGCAGTACCTTGGCGGGAAAGATGCGTCTATGCAGTTCTTGGTAGGCCAAGGAATGAAGCTGTCCAAAGGCGCTGCCAATCCCCAGATGCTCCGTGACGAGATACTGAAAAAACTCAGTAAATAAACTTATCTCGCCAAGAAGAGCTGCTATGTACACACCACCATGGCAGTTTTTTGTATATCTCTGCTAGAATAGAGGAATGGATACAGTGGTTCTTAATGGAGTTACATACCTCAAGTCATCAGCGATAGCCGAGCAGTTTAAATATTCCTCTGATTATGTCGGACAGCTCTGCAGAGAAAAGAAAGTCGATGCTCAGCTGGTGGGGAGGACTTGGTTTGTGAACCCCCAATCGGTTCAAGACCACAAAAAAGCAGCAGGCCAACCGACGCCTGAGCCGACACAGAGCCACCCCAAAAAATCTCAAGCTGACGATATGGCTAGTAATGTAAAGATAAAACGAGTGCACGTAGAGGCTCCGCTTAAGAACAAAACAGTCAAATCGACGACTGACAAAACGCACTCTGCTCGTAAGAATCAACACCCAGCGACCGAAAAAGCTCACTCCGTCCGTATTACGTACGGACAAGATAGTGAAGACCTCATACCTGGTCTAAACGAGAAGCCAGTATCTGAGCTCCCAAAAGAACCTCCCAAGCCACAAAAAATTCTTCGCTATCTCCATGTCGCACCCGCCATGGCCAAAAAAATAAAGATTAAAGCCAACAAATCCAAACACACAACTTACGACACAACAGACCTGCCAGACGTTGCATTGTCCGGAAAGGTGTCAGTCGCAGATTACGAACCGGTTGACACTGCCGTCACGACCGATGATAAAAAGAAAGCACCTGCGCCAGTCAAAGAAATCTCGAACGCCATTGAGCAACCAGAAACTACCAGTCACGCGACACAAGTAAAAATTAATACCGATACCAGTTCACTAGAGTCCACTGGTCACTCTGACAACGATGCAGATCTTGAGACATGCTCAAAGTCGGAAGTGCAGTCTCACTCTAACAAACCCACACCGTTTCTAATACTAGTCTCGCCTTTACTGGGAACACTGCTTGCCGCCACTGTTTCTTTTTTCATCATCGCGCTCGCTACTGAAGTCGTGGCGTTCGACATGACATCCGACTCGATGATGTCTCTCCAGCTAACTAAATTCACTGAGTTTTTGAGCCTCTAAATCTGTGTATAACACATAGCTCGTTTTCAGAGTTTGGCTATATAATTATAGTTAAATCTTATGGAAGCTCACATTGAAATTGACGGTAAACAACTTACCTCCATCCGCGAAGCTTCTGGCGAAGTTTCTTACTCTCGAGACTACGTCACTCGTCTGGCGCGAGAAGGCAAAATCGTCGCGTCCTTGATTGGTCGGCAGTGGTTTGTAGATAGCGAGTCACTTAAAAATTACGCCGCCCAAGCACAAATGGAAGCTGAGTCGCGTAAGGCATTGCTGAGTGAGGAAAGAAAAAACGAACAATTATTTCACAAAGAAAAAGAACGCCTAGCGAGCGAGCAAACAAAAAAATATTCCCAGCTGCACAAAAAAGCTATTTTGGTGGCAACGTTTGTGTTGAGCTTTGGGTTGATTTCAGGAGCGGTCGGACACGCAGTTTTTCTGCCGCAGTTGGCTTCTCTTTCTAGTGGTGTCAGTTCGACCCAGGCGACTCAGTCTGGTGTAGATGCGAGCGCTGCATCCGAAAAAATAATCTTTCAAGAAAATCCATCACCAGCCACCCCGTCGATATTTGCTGATAGAAAAGTGACGTCGTTTGAGCCTGGACAAAATGGCGTCTTGATTATCCCTTCTTCGGCCACGTCCAGTGTGAGTGAGGTGTTTTCAGACGAAGTGGAAATTAGAACCGCCAGCTCAGGGGAACAGACTGCGGTTTTGATTGATAGCGATGGAGAAGGATCTTCAAGAGAAGTGCCGTTTGTGATTGTGCCGGTTAAGACTGTCCAAAATTAATATGCAAATCACCAAGAAAAATCTAGCAGCACTTTTCTCCCTCGCCGGTTGCTTGGTGTTGTTTCTTGGTGTTGTGCAGTCTACCCCCGCCCTCGCCCAATCCTTCAACCAACAAATCAACTACCAAGGCAAGCTCACCGCCTCTAGTAGTGTCGCCGTCGCCGACGGCACCTACTCCATGGTCTTCCGTCTGTACACCGTACAGAGCGGTGGAACTAATATCTGGAGTGAGACCCAAGACGTCGAAGTCCAAAACGGTCTCTTCTCCGTCATGCTCGGCACGAGCACTAGCTTAGCGAGTGTCGACTTTTCCCAAACACTCTACCTTGGCGTCAATATTGAAGCTGACGGAGAAATGACTCCTCGCAAGATCCTCGGCGCTGTCCCGGCCGCGTTTGAAGCCAATAACGCTACGACCTTCGACAACCTCGCCACCACCAGCTTCCTGCGGAGCGACCAAGACGATACCGCCAGTGGCCTCCTTACCTTCACCGGTGGCTTTATCAGTAGTGCCTCGAGCACCATCGACCGACTCACTACCGGTACTACCACCGTCACCACCCTCGACATCGGCGGTGAGCTCATCACCAGCCTGACTGGTACCGGCCTCACCAACACCAGCGGCGTGCTGACGGTGGCGACCAGTACCCTCGGCCTCGGGGATGGTAGTTTCCTTGGTCTGTCTGATACCCCGGGCAGCTTCACCGCCAACCGCTTACTGTTCACCAACGGTGCGGGGGATGCGGTAACGGATAGTGTTGGTCTGACCTACGACGGCACTGATCTCAACTTGGGCGCCAACCAAGGGCTAGCTATTGATGGTGTACGGTACTTCACCGCCAGTA
>Ga0306912_1000208_pt1 | contig 36574 bp, 57 predicted proteins | sample AntRauFillE10628_FD_190443 | JGI IMG/M metagenome (GOLD analysis project Ga0306912, IMG submission 190443) | Saline lake microbial communities from Rauer Islands, Antarctica - Metagenome Filla E10 #628 (v2) (version 2) | ecosystem: Environmental > Aquatic > Non-marine Saline and Alkaline >...
CCTGGAAAGCCTATGAAGCTATCCAAGTACCAGCCTGGAAAGCCTATAAAGCAGAACTAGAGAGAATTAACAACGAACCAGACGAAGACATTATCGAAGTGGACGGCAAGCGTTATCAACTAATTAAATAACCTATGACAAACCAAACAATAGAACAAGCGGTGGAGGAGGTTTGTAGTATTCTCAACTCCATACCCAAGTTTAAAACAGTTGTAGATGAAGATACTCATGTGGGGATACAAGACACTTTACGAGAAGCCCTACAAGCCCAACGTGACGCTGGGGCTAGGGAGGCACTCGAATGGGTAATTTCCCTTGAAGACGAAATGCACTCTACCCTTACTATTGAAATGACAAATCAAACTGAGATGGATAAGGGGTATATTCTATATCAGGATATGGTACTAAACATAATAAAACTTGCGCAAGAAAAACTAAAAGCCCTAACCCCACCCACTAAATAAAACCTATGACAAACCAAACAGAGGAAGCAAGAGCATGAGTGAAATAAAACTATTCGACCACCAACAGAACGCAGTTACAAAGTTCAAAGAGAAGAGTCAAATCCTCGCACACGAGATGGGACTAGGTAAAACCATCACAGGAGCATACATCGGAATGGGAGACCGCTCGCTGGTGGTATGTCCAGCTAAGCTCAAGAAGTCATGGCTGGCAGAACTAAAAAAGGTAGGTGAGACGAACGTCCAGATTGTGGAAACGGCCAAAGATGACATCGATAGCGAAGCAGACTGGGTAGTAGCCAGCTATGACATCGTGATGAAGATATACGAAAAGCTCATCGCACAAAACTTCGACCATCTATTCGGAGACGAGAGCCACTACATCAAAGGCAAGTGCACAATCAGAAAAGACGGCACGATAACAGGCACGAAGCGAGCAGGAGCATTCCTACTACTGGCACAATCAATCCCACACAAGATCCTAACGACAGGAACGCCAGTGATGAACAAGCCAATAGAACTGTGGAATCAACTGGTAGCAGTAGACGCACCAATAACAAAAGAAATGGCACGCAGTTCATTCTCTAAAATCTACTGCGGAGGACACCTCAAGCAAATGGGATACCTACGCTTCTGGTGGGAGGGAGGAGCAACACGACTCGACGAACTAAAAGAAAAGATAGCTGGCGACATCGACATCGTACGCAAAGCAGAAGTGCTCGACCTACCAGAGAAAGTAATCAACCGAAAAGTGATAGAACTATCACCAACAGAGCACAAAGAATACGAACAAGAGTGGGATAACTACGTCGCACTAATCGAGGCACATCCAGACTACAAAGGCGACGACATCAAGAACATCATCGGAGCACAGCAACTGGTAGAACCAATGAAGCTCCAGCAAATCACCTCGAGAGTAAAAGCACAGGCAGTAATAGAAGACCTGGACAACCTCGCACCAGACGATCAAGTGGTCATCTTCGGCCGCTTCGTCAAAACCATCGACACACTAAACGAAGCACTTAAGGAAAAAGCTCGCAAACAAAAGAAAGCAGGCGAGGCACACATCATCAGTCACTCAACACTAAAAGAAGATGGTGGCGTCGAGAAGTTCCAACAGAAGCAGGCACAAGTATTTACATCAAACATCGTGGCAGGAGGTACAGGACTCAACCTGCAGAACGCCAATCAGGTATGGATCATAGACGAGGACTGGGTGCCAGCAATCAACACGCAGGCAGAAGACCGCATCTACAGAATCGGCCAGGAGAAGACCGCATTCGTCACCTACTACGAAGTATTCGGCACAGTAGATGAGAACGTCAGAGAGGCAGTAGTGCGAAAGAAGAAAGTGATTAGCAAGATAATGGACTAACAGATACCCAGTTATGGAAGTAGACACAAAAAGTACAAGACGGTATAATCAAGGAGTGAACCGAAGCCATATCGACACAAAAAAAGACTACACGGTAAACGACCTGATAGAAGCCAATGCATTCTGGTGGACGACGTCCCGAAGACTCTACATAGAAATCATCAAGCGTGACCAAGAACTAGAGAAAGCTCTAGAAGTAGAAACAACAGGCGAGAAGCTCGGCACACGATACAAAATCAAAGGTCGAAGCATTAACAAATTCTATAAAGTCTACGGACTAGGAATCAAATTATTAAAAACTAAGTAGCCAACACAACTACATGACTACAAAAAACGAGGCAACAATCCTCACTAAAAAAGTAAAGGGACAGAACAGACACTGGAAAAACTACGTCGACAAAGAGTACCTCGGAAGCCACAACCTAGAGAAAGGCGAAGAGATGCTACTGACGATAGCAAAGTTCGAAGGAGAAGAAGAGGTAACAACACAAGACGGTAAGAAGACAGCACGAGTACTGTACTTCAAAGAGGAGGCACCAAAGATGATCCTCAACATCACCAACGGAAACATGCTCACACACCTCTACGGCTCACACCCAGAGGACTGGACAAGCAAGGCAATCCAAGTCTACGCCACATCAGTAAAAGCATTCGGAACAACGCAGGACGCCATCCGCATCCGAGACTTCGTACCAAAGCACGACGTCGACGCAGACAAACACGCGAAGACACTCAACGCAGTCAAAACGCTAGACGAACTCAAGGCGGTATGGATCAAGCTACCAGCATCGGTACGCAACGACGCAGAGATGGTGAAGAAAAAAGACGCACTTAAAAACAAACTAACTCCAAAGAAAAAATAGTATGGAAGTATTAAACATGGAGCAAGGCACGCAGGAGTGGCACGAAGCTCGACGATGCACAATCACAGGAACAAAGCTCAAAGCAGTGATGGGAACGAGAGAGGCACAGACAACTCTGATTGCAGAACTGATTGCAGAAAAAGGAACTGAGCTCACAAAAGAGTTCAGACAATCAGCTGAGATGGAGCGAGGAAGCGCAGAAGAAGACTTCGCGGTAAAGAAGTTCGAAGCAGAGACAAAGATGACAGTCGATCGCATAGGAATGTGTCGACACAAAACACTCGACTGGGTGGCACTATCACCAGACGGACTCATCAAAGACGAGAACGGCAAGTACACAGAGGCGGTAGAAATCAAATGCCCGGACTCAAAGAAGCTCATCCTCTCAAAGATTCACAACATAGTAGACCCAAAAGAGACTGGACTGATGGGAGCGCGTGGATTCAAAGCAGGAACACCATTCCTCGGCATCCCGAGCGAATACAAGTGGCAGGTAGTCCACTACTTCCTAGTAAATCCAGACCTAGAAAAACTATACTTCGTAACCTACGACGAGCGATTCATCGACGAAGGAGCAAAACTCTACACGGTAGAGGTACTGCGAGAGCAGGACGAACTAGCATTAGCAATCAAAGAGGCAGAGACAGAACTCCTAGCATTCCGAAAGCGATGGATGGAATGGGAAGAGCTGGTACTGCCGAGTAACTTCTAACATGGATACCATCAAAAACGATATATGGTGGGCAGTCATACACGCATCAGGCAGGGTAGTATCAACACACGAAATGCGGATGTCAGCCGACATCATGGCAGAGCAATTAGGGGACGCAACGGTCGAAAGAGTGAGAGTAACAATCGATAGGATAAAAACATCATGAGAAAAGAACCAGCAAAAATATTCGAAAAAAAAGAAACAATCAGTGACGTGATGAGACAGTACGAAGCATCATTCTCAATCTCACTAAGTGATGGATTCGCACACATAAAATACATAGACCAAAAAATGTATGTCACTTGGCTGAACGATGATGGATACGTGCAGGATGAGGGACAAGACGTACCATTTGATGACATCGAAAGAATCGCAAACTTCATGAGAGACCTGCAGGCACTACGACTAACAGACTACGTAAAGACATTATGATGAAAGCACCAGAGCAATACAGAGTGAAGACTGGTCACATGGGCTCAGACGACACCTACGGCAACAATGGATACTTCATCATTCCACACGAGAGCTACGAACTAAAAGTGATAGCAAGTGACGGAGAGGGATGGGAGCATGTCTCGGTATCACTACCTACACGCACTCCGAACTGGAAGCAGATGTGCTTTATCAAAGACTTGTTCTGGGAGAAGACAGACTGCGTCATCCAGTACCATCCACCAGAGAGCGAGTACGTGAACAACCACGAGCACTGTCTGCACCTCTGGCGACCAATAGAACAGACGATACCAACACCACCAAGCATATTAGTAGGATATACAAGTACACCATGAGCAAGAAACTCACACAGAAGAAAGCCGTCTTCTACGTACTCTGGCAGGCACACAAACAAGATCCAGATGCATACGTTCCAGCATGGAAGTTCGTCGGAGAGCTATACCTTAAAGAACTAGACGAGTGGTTCTTCATGAGCTACAAATGCCCGGCCAACGGAGTGCAGATATACTTTGACAACCCAGGACTCATCGAGAGACGAGAGACAGTAGGAAAGACAGGGGCAAAATACTTCGAGTATCGAATGACACTGGCACCAACACTGTCGATGATACACGACCAAGACCTGCGAGAGTTCGCAGAAAAGATAAACACACAAGCATGAGAAAAATACCAATCAAAATGCGAGAGGAGATGAACGCAGACCCGTACTACAAAACTTGCTCACGACTAGCAGACGGCGGGTGTGGAGGTAGAATTACATGGGAGCATGCAGTCATCTTCGCAGGCAGACAACTCAACGAGAAGTGGGCAATCATACCGATGTGCGAACGACACCACGGAGTAGGGACATACCAAGACGGCGGAATACTAGACAAGCAACGCAACCTACACATTGCACTCAACCGAGCGACCGACGCAGAGCTCGAAGCAATCAGTAAGTCGATAGATTACAAGCAACTAAGAGATAGACTCAATGTAGAATATGGCGACTAAACACATCTACCCAACATGGCCAGCCACAATAAGTAGCACAGGTCAGATACTCATAAAAGACCGCAACAAGTTCGACGAGTTTGCATCACTTTACGCAGGCAAAGAGAACATGGGCATCACACTAAAACCATTCAGAAAGTCACGCTCACGGCAAGAAGAGAAATACTATCACGCAGTACCAAAGATGCTGATAGCCGAGGCGATGGACATAGAACCAGAACAAGCACATGAATTTCTATGCAAGATGTTCCTGACTGTAGAAGAGAGCACTACCATCGATGGAAAAAAGGTGCGCTACACTCGAACACGATCGACCACGGAACTGGACGATAAACAATACCGAGAATACTGGACCCGCGTCAATCGATGGGCATCACTACCAACAGGCAACGACGGACTCAACCTAGACAGTGGGCTAGGACTCTACATACCAGATCCAAACGAAGCAGACTGGGAGAGCTACTACTAGCCACAGAACAAGCAAAAGAGAGACCACCAGCGTGATACAATGAAGACAGGTCGAAGCCATTACAAGACTTAAATAAAACCGCAAAATGTTAGCACCAAAGTGGTTCAAATTCTACGGACAGGAATATCTATCCGACCCGAAGATAGAACGATTAACACCAACAGAAAGGTCGTGCTGGATGACACTACTCTGCATGGCCAGTCTCACAGAGGGACGCATCAGATTCCTCACAGTCGAGGTACTGATAGAACGCTCAGGAGTGAAACAAGATCCATATAAACCAGAAGAATGGGAACGAGCACTCGCCGTACTAAAGAAGTTCGAGAGTCTCGAGATGATAAAGCTAGAAGAGAAAGGCGACATCCACATCATTAACTGGGAGAAGAGACAAGAGACAAACCTCACAGGAGCAGAGCGAGTGAAAAAACATCGAGAAAAAAAGTCAGAGACAAAAAAAGAAGACCTGCCAGAATGGTTAAACAAAGATGCATGGAGAGCATGGGAGCAACACAGGAAAGAGATCCGAAAGAAACTCACGCCAACCACAACCAAACGTCAGCTGGCCATGCTCGAAAAGAATAAAGACAACCACGTCGATATCATCGAGAAGTCAATAGCAAACGGATGGACAGGGCTGTTCGAAATAACAGACAGAAAAAAGACCTCGACCAACAAGGTGGAGAGCAAGCCAGGCAAATATTCTAAGGTAGGAACAAGGGTATGATTCCAGCTCGATACGAAAAGGCAGAGTACAAGGACGTACCAAAGGCCATCACCAAACAGTTCGAGAAGATACGGGAGACGAAGCGAGGCATCTTCATCCACGGGAGCGTAGGCACAGGCAAGACGCACATCGCCTACGCACTCAAAAAACAATGGGACGAAGAGAATCCATATCGCACAGCAATATTCTGGAACACACCAGAGCTACTACAAAACGAAAAGAACGACTTCGACCGTGACAACTACAGTAAGAAGCGATCGATAGAAAGACTCAAGGACTCAAAACAACTGCTGATACTCGACGACATCGGTACAGAGAACGCAACAGGATGGGTACTAGACCAACTCTACATGCTCATCAACAAACGCTATAATGAAATGAAGCCCGTCATCTTCACATCGAACCTATCGATAGAAGACGTCGGCAAAGTACTCGGTGACAGAATCGCCTCGCGCATCGTAGAGATGTGTGACGTCATCGAGCTAACAGGCGACGACAAACGCTTACAAACCTAACCAATAGCACAATGAAATTAGAAACAGGATTCGAAGAGCAGAAGAAAAAGCAAGCAGGACTGATAGCCGCTTCACTGTTCAACCTCCACCGCTACTCAAAGATGAGTAACAAGAAACTCCGAGAGGAAGTAGGGGGAGCATCAAACGTGAAAGACGACGCAGAACTACGAACGTACATCATGAGCAAGGAGGTAAAGGACGTCCTCGCATACCAAGCAAACATTCGATTACTAGAAAAGCTAAATAAAACATATGGAGAGACTGACATCACTGCAAACCTTGTATCTGATATCCAACGAGACTTTGGAATCACTACTGAAAGCAAAACTAAATAGGGCAACATACGAGGGAATGGCAGACACTGAAAACATCATCCCGCAAGAGTTCGTAGACGCTGGCATCCGCCAGCAAAAAACAGCAGGAGACCGTAAAAAAGAGCTCAACGAACAGATCGAGACCAAGCAACACATGATGAACATCATAGACGAGATGATATTAAAAGAGGAAAGTAAAACAAAAGGCAATGAGCAAGAAAGCTAAATTCCAGTGGAAGAATGAGACACGCAAAGTAGCAGACCTCATTCCTGCCGACTACAATCCACGTTCACTGTCATCAAAGGAGCGAGCAGACCTAGAAGCGAGCATCGCAGAGTTCGGGATAGCTCAAGACCTCATAGTAAACATCGGCACACGCAAAGACATCCTCATCGGAGGACACCAACGAACAACCATCTATGCAGACCTTGGCATCGAGGAGGTAGAAGTGAAAGTACCAAGCAGGGAACTAAGTCTAGAAGAAGAGAAGCGTTTAAACCTACGCCTCAACAAGAACACAGGTAGCTGGGACATCGAAAAGCTAGGAGACTTAGACATGGACATGCTACTCGACGTCGGATTCGGTGACGCAGAACTATCAAGTCTATGGGACGACGTCGACATCATCGACGACGTACCTGCAGGCGAGGGAGGAGCAAAGAAGATAGAAGTAGCGAAGACAAAGACAGGGGACGTATGGCAACTAGGAGCACATAAACTAATGTGTGGAGATTCGCTGAACGACGACCACGTCGCAACACTGATGGGAAAAGAAAAAGCAGACATGGTCTACTGCGATCCACCATATAACATCGGACTCGACTACAACAAAGGAGTCGATACCAAAGGGAAGTACGGAGACAAAGTACACTTCAATACCGACAGCAAAGAGACACAGAACTACGCAGAGTTCGTAGACATCTCAATGGACAACGCACTACGGCACACGAAAGAAAACGCTCACGTCTTCTACTGGTGCGACGAGGTATATATCTGGCTCATGCAATCGCTTATGGCAGAGCACAAGCTCGTAAACAAACGAGTGTGTCTGTGGATCAAGAACAACGCATTCCCAAAACCACAGATAGCATTCAACAAGTGCTACGAACCATGCGTCTATGCGATACGAGGAAAAGAGCCGTACCTCAATAAAGAGATGACCAAGCTAACAGAGATACTAAACAAAGACGTAGAGTCAGGCAATCAGCTCCACGACCAACTGCAGGAGTACCTGACGCTATGGATTGAAAAGAAAGACGACACCAGCAAGTACACGCATCCAACGCAGAAGCCAGCATCGCTGCACGAGCGACCGCTGAAACGATGCACTGCTCCCGGGCACATCGTCCTAGACCTATTCGGAGGAAGCGGGTCAACATTAATAGCGTGCGAACAGATAGGGAGAAAGGCCAGACTGATGGAACTGGACCCGCTATTCGCCACAGGAATCATTGAGAGATGGGAAGAACTCAGTGGTCAGAAAGCTAAGAAAATATCATGAATGAAGATGCACAAAAAACAGTAGAGCAGATAGCTGAGACAATAACCCAGCTCAGTAAATCAGTACAAGAATTATTAGACAACTCTAATCTGAATGAAAAAGCATTGGTAATATTGCTCGCTCATTCTTCAAAACTTTCACAAAGCGTAGTGAAAGAGGTGCTCTATTCAATCTACAACCTAGAGCACGACTACATAAAAAAGGATAATGAAAAATGATAAATATATAGTATGGGACTTAGAGACCACAGGATTCCGTCCAGAGCACGACGCAATCATCGAGATAGGGATGATGATAGTAGATGGGGACAAGGTAGAGAGAAAGGCATGGCTACTAAACCACGACATCGAAATACCAGAAAAAATCACCGAGCTAACCACGATCACGAAAGAGCTCCTCGATAAAGACGGAGAGAATCCAGCAGAGTGCCTCGAGGCATTCATTAAAGAAATAATGGTAGCGGAGACAAACGTCACACACAACGGCATTGCATTCGACATACCATTCATCCTCGGAGCAGTGAAGAAGCATCTGCACTACACAGCAGACAAAGAAGCAGAGCTCAGAGCACACCTACTGATGACAGCAATCGATACCTGCATCCTCATCAAAGGACGAAAGCTGAAGATAGGAATGGAACCAGGAGAGAAGTTCCGACACTACGCCAACAGAGTAAAAGACATCAGAGCAAAGGGAGTGAAGAGCAACCTCACTACAGTGTGCGAAGAGATGGAGATAAAAATAGACGAATCTAATAGACACCGAGCACTCGGAGACGTGGAGCTAACCAACCAAGTCTATATAAAAACATTATGAAAACAGGAGACATTATCCAACTAGGAAACCACAGACTAGCAATCGGAGACTCGACCGACCGAGACCTCGTCGCACGTCTGATGGACGGAAAGAAAGCACGCATCATATGCACCGACCCACCATACGGAGTGGACTACGTGGCCAGCAAAAAAGACCTCGTAGCGATAGGAAAGAAAGACTCAGTAGACATCGCCAACGACCAGTTCCAAAGCGACGATCAGTACGTAGACTTCACATACGCATGGCTCAAGGCAGTAGCACCACACATGGAAAGCTACAACAGCTACTACATCTTTAACAGCGACCTAATGTACTCAGCACTACGAGAGGGAATCCTCAAAGCAGGATACAAGTACAGTCAAATGATCATCTGGGTGAAGAACACAGTGGTCATCGGACGCAAAGACTACCTACCACAGCACGAGCTCATCGCATACGGCTGGCTCAAGCGACACAAGTTCCTACGGAGCAAAGGGAAGTCGGTAATCTTTCATCCAAAACCAGCCAAGAGCAAACTACATCCAACGATGAAACCAGTAGGACTACTGCGAAAGCTGATAGAAAACAGCTCCAGCACAAAGGAAATAGTCTACGAACCATTCATGGGCTCGGGCTCAACGCTGATAGCATGCGATCACCTTGGCCGATACTGCTACGGAGTAGAGATGGACTTAGACTACGCCAAGACAATCGTCGCCCGATGGGAAAAGCTACACGAAAAAGAGAATCTAAAAGCAAAAGTATTATGAGTACAAACACCAAACGGATGATGCGAAAGCAGAAACAGGCCGCTCGAAGAGAAGTAAGAAAAGAGGCAGACCAGATGAGAGAACAGATAGCAAAAGACCTCAAGGTATTCGAGCAGTACCTACGACCGAAACCGAAGTGGATACCAACTCCAATCTGGCGATGGGGTATGCGTATCTTCATTCAAATGTGAATTGGCTTAAGAAAAGAATCGCACGCTGGGCAGGCAAGAGGTGCTTCGGAGTAACGATGGAGAACGAACTAGCGCCAGAGTTCATCATCACCTACCACGCCAAGCAACGAATGCAGAGGCGACTCAACTACCCAGACAAGATAGACTTGATGGAAACCGTCCTCGACGCATGGCACAACGGAACAGAGCCACCAGATACGTTCGACAAAGACGCAGGACATAAACCAAAGAAACGCTTTAAGAAGCTGATATACAAATACCACAAAGACTACATCTTCATATTCGCAGTGCGAGACAGAGAAAGGATATGGGGAGGGCAGAAGTATCTGGTAACAGTCTACAACTGGAAAGAGAGGTAGGGTGTATAATGAGTTTGGACCCAACAGCACAGGAGGAGAACATGGATGACCAACCAAACCTACCGCTTGACGAAAGGTTCAGACAGGCGGAACAGTATTCGCTCGACCTGCAACCCACGGGGGCGCAACAACCGGCAACGGAAGTCCAAGACGGGACGTGTCCGTACCACAAAGCATTCGTCTACGAGTGCCGATACTGCAATCCACGCTGAGAGGAGGTGATCCATCTTGACCGCTCGGAACAGACGAGCAAAAGGACTCACACTTAATCACAGTATGAGTCCTTTATCTTGGCAGAAAATGGTATACTAGACGTAGGTCGAAGCCGTTATAAACAAGACTAACAATACAAAAATTATGGGATTCCAATACGTGAAACCAACAGAAGAACAGATGGAAACAATGCAGAAGTTCCGAGACAAGTACGAAGCACTAGCATCAGAACTAAGCACACTAGCAAAAAGTAGAGGGCTGTCTCTCGCACTCACTAAACTAGAAGAGTCAGCATTCTGGCTGAATAAAGGCATCACACAGAACGACGACTAGAGAGACTGGTGGAGATAGAAGACGCTGGCGGACGAAAGTCCCTTGTCGGTTTATATACCGAAAGCCAGCAACTGGGGTCGACGGGCATCGACGGTTCATTGAAAACTACATACGGGCGAACGACTGACTCACGCACGAGTCAACAGATACTTGCAAAAGCATCAATCCCTAGTCCATACGCTCACGAGCTCGGACTGAAGAACACTGTCTTAGCGTAGGAACCAAGACACGGGGTGTGCGTGCTACTCAGCCGTAGCAACCTATCGAGCGCACACTTTGTCATAGCCAGATAGACACTCGAAGCTGGAAGATTCTTACCTCCGACAGCTAAGAGTGATAGAGCTAAACTTTAGGGAGACACGGAGTGGAGACCGTGCTTCCACCATCCCTGTCGCCAGCAGGCAACTGCAACGTACGTAGCAAGTAAAAGAATTCGGACGGGAGTTCAACTCTCCCCGACTCCACTATGGAAAACAAATGCAAACAATGCGGAAAAGCAATCCTCCCATCATGGAGGACGTGCAACGAATGTGACGCATTAAAGAGACCAAAAGAAAAGCCAGCACGGCCAACAAATCCGTACATGGCTAAGTATCAAGAAGACACCGAAACATTAGGAGAATTGCAGAAAAGAAAACCTGCAGGTAAATCAAGAAAACAATGACACACGTATCAAGACAGCAACCGCCAGACCACATCTACAAACCAGCAGTAGAGAAGTGGGGCGTAGACTTCAAAAAAGGAATTGTATTCACCTACGGAGACACTATCCATTCGGCCGTACACATTCCAAGAGACCTGATGGTACACGAGCTCACACACGTCAGACAGCAACGAGAGTTCGAGGGAGGCAAGGACGCATGGTGGGAGAAGTACCTAGCAGATCCAAAGTTCCGCACAGCACAGGAACTAGAGGCATACCAAACACAATGGCAGTGGATCAAGAACAACGTCAAAGACCGCAACGAACAGGTACGCATACTTAGCCACTGCGCTCAGTCGCTGGGGGGAGCAATGTACGGTAATGTAATGACAGTACAAGAAGCCATGACAGCCATTAAAAAATAAACAACACAACATGAATCAATACACAAAGGAAACAGTAGTAGCATGGTCAATCCTTATCGGAGCAGTGCTGGTAGGAGGAGCAATCGGTTACATCATCGGGAACGACTCATCACTGGACGCACTAGAAGAACGCATCGAGACACTACAACTCCAAGCAAACGAAGTTAACGAAGCATGCATCGCAGAACTACAGAAGACCAGACGACTACTGCAGAGAGAAGCGAACATCAATATGGACACAGCAAACTCAACGGTAAGGACAAACGGTATATGAGTATAGAAAACTTCAGAGGACACACACGAGTAAACATGATAGAGGTGTGCGAGGGAGAGGGAACATCAATGTCACCAAAAAGAATTGTCCGATACTTCACAGATGACAACGGAGCGTCACTAGGAAAGATCGACAACAGCCGACCAGAGATTATTGGCAACATATATAAGACACAAGACGATGAGTAATACAGGAAAACCAATACCATCAGAAGTACTCAAAGAAATAGCAGAAAAGTTCGACAAGGACATAGTAGTGATGGTCGCATGGGACTTAGAAAACGGACACCTACACGGAGTCTCATACGCAAAAGGAAACGTACACAAAGCAGGAGCTCACACCATGAGCAAAGCATTCGTCAGTATGGCAGGCGGAGACATCAAAGACGCAGTAGAGTTCGAAACATTATCAGACGATCACACCAAGAAAACGTCATGAGTAACTACATCGAACAGGTCAGAGCAGACCTCGCAAAAAGAATCGACGTAGAGCCAGCACTCCTAGACCTCTACACACTACTGGCAATCGTACGTGGGACCCAAACAACATGGGAAGACGTACACGACGCATGGTCAGTCTGGAGAAACCAATCAATGCCTACACATCAATCAATCGTACCGTTCGAAGAACTGAGCAAGCGAGTGCAATCGATGGATCGAGAATATGCAGAGGCAATCAAGGAGACAGCGAGGGAGATTAATCCGAGGAATATAACGTTCTAGGTATGGACAGAGACGAACTAGCAGAAGAGATGGGCATCGACCTATTCTGCAAGGGATGCAGACTGGACTCGTCACACTGCGTATGCGGATGGACAGAAGAGGACTTCAACAAACTAGGAGAGACACTAGACAAAGTAAAATGAAAACTAGCGACAAGATAATCCACTACATCATACTCATCGCATCAATAGCTGCACTGATAGCAGTGGCACTAGATGCAGTATCATTCGGAATAGCAATACCGTGGACGCTGGCATTGGTCTGGACACTACATAATTTATATTGGATATGACATCAGTAAACGAATCAAAGGCATACCAGAGAGGCAAGCGAGACGGATACGACATCGGACACAGAGCAGCCACTCAAGAAACCTACAAACAAGCAATGTCACTCCGCTGGATGAAGATAGCAATTGCAGTCCTAATCGGATTCGCACTGGGGATGGCTACAGAAGCACACGCACATACGGCTACAACGTCGCTCACAGTGGTTATTCCAGTAACAGTGGGAGCAGAAGTGGTATGCAACCCTACAAACTGCCCAGAGCTACCACAGGAGCAACCAGCACAGGTACAGAACATAGAAGAGGATAGTACTTTACTGCAGAGAATATGGTCTGCTATACTGAAAGCACTAACATAAACAATCATGGCAACAAAAAAAGGAACAACTCGAAAGAGCTCCGCTAAGAAAGCCACCAAGAAAACGAGCAAAAAGAAACTTGAACAACTTGAAAAGAATGGGCTAGTTCAAGATAAACCTAAAAGCTCTCATGGTGGAGCTAGAGCGAACTCTGGACCCAAAAAAAACGACGCCAGGGAGCGTTTGAATACACTCAAAGACCAAGCAGAACTCCACGCACTCGAGGAGGTTCCAATCACTGTCACAGTCAACGGCCAGGCACAGAACATCAAGATGACACGAGCACAAGCACTGCTCGACATGCTGTTCACGGAGGGAATTAAACGCAAGAGCATACCAGCAACCAAAGAGTACTTCGATAGAACACGAGGGAAGTCACGACAACCAGTCGAGCACTCAGGAGCAATCAAGACAGACGACCAATACATCCCAGACGATCCAGCAGTAGAGGCAGCACACAACGCCTACGTGACAGAACGCAAGAAGCTAATCGCACAGGGATACTATGAATCAGCTGATGGAGAGGAGTAGAGACGACCTCAAACGTCGCTCACTAACGTACTGGATAGACACAGAGCGGATAGTAAACGAGGACGGCAAACAAATCGACCTCGTCAACTTCTACTTCCTGCTAGACATCTACGAAGACCAGCGAAAGAAGATAGTGGTCAAGAAGTCCGCACAGTCTGGAATCAGTACGTGGGCTATTCTTCGTGGTCTACACAGAGGACGCTATCAAGGAATCAATCAGATCCACACACTGCCGACCGTAGGAGACGCCAACACATTCGTACAGTCGAAAGTGAACATGATAATCAAGAACAACGAGTGCCTCAACACGAAGATGAGTAAAGAAGACACAGACAGCGTCGGCCAGAAGCAAATGGGTAAGGGCTTTTTATTCTACAAGGGAACAATCGGAAAGACGTCGGGTATTATGATTACCTCAGACAGCAATGTATACGATGAGTTCGACTTCAGTAACCACGACAACATCAGCAACTATCAGTCGCGCCTCGAGGGGGCGAACAGCTTAAAGATGGAGGCATGGATAAGCACACCAACACTACCAATGTTCGGCATCGATGCCGAGTACGAGCAGAGCGACCAGAAGCACATGCGATTCAACTGTCCGCACTGCAAGCATAGACAGCACATGGACTGGGAGAAGAACGTCGATCACGAGCGAATGCGATACCGATGTTCGGGATGTGACGGCACAATAGACAACAAACTGTTCCCACTCTGGTACGCACTAAGCGGAAAGGGAGAGAAGTTCGAACACATAGACATGCGATGGGAGGCACGCTATCCAGAGCGAGACGTGTCAGGGTATCAAATCAATCAGATGATGGTGCCGTGGAAGTCGGCCAGAGAACTGATACAAGAGTTCAACAAACTCAGTGCATCAGGAGAGCTCGACTACTTCTACAACTTCAAACTAGGACAGCCGTACATGGACACTGACAAGAAAGTAACAGGTGGATTATTCTACAAAAACATCACCAGCAGAGAGGTGGTAGAAACTCACAGTGTAATGGGAGTAGACGTGCAGGGGAGCGAACTGTATGCGATAATTGGAAACAAGGAAGCAATCTTCGGAATCACCAAGTGCGTCGACGAAGTAAACGGACTGGGCAAAACCATCAAATCTAAGTGGGATAGACTGGCAGAGCTCATGGAAGTCTACGACGTACGTACCTGCGTTATAGATGCGACATTCAAACCGAACGACGTCCTAGCATTCGCTAGAAGATTTCCAAACCGAGTCTACATGAACTGGTATCAGCCAGCACCGAAAGGTGGCCAGATATTCAGGTTCGGAGACAACGTCAAGTTCAGCGACACAAACGCTAAGAAGCTAACGTTCGAAGAAAAGGTAAAAGTACTAACCGACCGAGAACGTGCCATCGACAAACTCATCACACACCTCGACGACGGAGCACACCAATTCTCATACAGCAAAGAAGATCCGAACTTCAAAGAGCTAGTCAAACACGCAGAGACAATGTACGCACGGGTAATAGAAAACAAAGACGGTACAGTACGCAGAGAGTGGGCGAACACAGGTAAGAACGACTACTTCCACGCACTGGTATACTACGAGGTAGGAATGCACAAAGCCAAACTATTTACAAGCAAATAAAGTGTTACAATAAAACCATGTCATCAGCTGAAGAAACAACACAATCTGTAGGAGAGTACACTCCGTCAGATGAGGAGCAAAAGGTCATAGACAAATGGAACAAACGCTTCAAGGTAGCGGAGCGGTTCCGTGACCCATACGAGCGCAAAATGCTCCGAATGTGGAAGCTCTATCGTGCGTATAGAGACAAGACGAACTATGCATACAACACTAACCTGATGCCTCCAATCGGGTTCGAAATCGTGGAGACAGTGAAGCCACGACTCTCAGCCGCTAAAATGAGGACGCGGATTTTTCCTATTAACAAAGACGACGTCGGCAACGATGCAATAGAAGAGTGGGACAACCTCATCACCTACGACTTCGATATCATGGACTTCGAAGAAAAGAAAGTGGACTGGATTGACTCAATGCTCAAGTACGGAAACGGTTATGCACACCTCTACTGGGTAGATGGAGAAGATGGTGGCGACCCAGGCATGGACATCATCGACAACTGGCTACTGTACTTTGACCCAAACGCTGGACCCAGACTGAAAGACTCAGAGTGGGAAATCAAGCAGTCATTCAAAAGCAAGGCACGCATCGAGAAAGAAGAGAAGAAACGAGACGAACGTGAAGAAGAAGTGGATGAAGACTACGAGGGAGACGATGCAGAAGAGATAGAAGACGAAGAGACAGGCGAGACTAAAAAAGTAGTCAAAGCACACGGCGTCTACAAAAACCTCGAGTTCGTAAAGGACGAGAAGATAGCAGACGACCCACGAAGCGAGCGACTAGAGATAGAGTCACTGAAGATGGGACAGATAGATGGCAACGCACGGCAAAGCGACGACACGCAAATCTCAAGCAGTGACAAGCTAGAAGAGACTGAACTGGTAGAGATATGGGAATGCTTCGACCACGACACTGACGAGATTATCACTCTAATGAACCGAAAGGTACTGGTGCGAGAAGAAGACAATCCATACATCGACATCGAAGACGGGCGAATGATTATCGACCTGCCATGCATCCGACTACCGTGGAGTGCATACTCAATGGCCATCATGGAACCAGTGGAGACAATCATCCACGAGATTGCAGACTCACGAAACCAAGCAATGGACTCAATAGTCTTCAACCTTGACCCAATCAAGAAAGTAAAGAAAGACTCAGGCATCACAGCAGACGACATCGTAACTGGACCCGGAGCGATATGGGAACTGGAGAATGTAGACGACGTTGTGATCGAGCGAGGGGAAGCTCCAAACAACTCATGGGTAGAGAAAGACAACCTACTGCGTCGAGAGATTCAAAGCTCACTAGCACTCTCAGAGTACGTGCGCGGACTGCCAGCATCACCTGATGAACCAAACAGTAAGGTAGAGACGCTACTACAACAGACACAGATTCGATTCAGTCAGATGGTGCGACAGTACGAGACTGCGCTCACAGACATCGTCAACATCCTTATCAAGATGAACCAGAAGTTCCTCACAGAGAGCAAGACCTACCGACTAATTGGAGACGACGTAGACTTCAAAGAGTTCACAGAAGAGACGAAAGAAGTACGGGTAGATGCACGAGTAGAGCTAGAACCGAAACCAGAGATTGGACCCGAACAGCGTAAGAAAGAAGTGCTGGAACTCTACAAACTATTCGTAAGCGAAGACCAGCCAGCCGAGGGAGACGAAGAGGCAATGAAGCAGTGGAAGTCACGTAAGCGAGAGATGCAGAAGATGGTACTCGATGAATACGACAAGAGTCAGTACGAAGAAGTACTACTAGGGATGGAAAAACTAGAGGACGCACAGCAAGACAAAGCAGACTCAGAGGAGAGTACTGTAGAGGCAGGAGAAGAAACGACACCACTACCTGCTACAATGAATGCACTGCCACCACAACCACTAGCACCAATCCCTGAACTGCCTCCAGAGGGAGGCAATCCACTCTCTCCAATCCCTAACAGTCCCGTAGCTCCTAGCGGTTCACCACCGCCAGGATTCCTACAGGCACTGCTCAGTAGGATTCGGGGAGGGCAGTAACATTTATAAGCACACCAAGTAACCACAAATACTATGGAACCAGAAGAAACAAACGCAGAAGAGATGGAGATGGAAGAAACCAATCCAGTAGAAGCAGTCACTGACTTTGCAACATCAGTAGCCGAAAAAGCCAAGATGGTGGAGGCAGGCGAAATGAACGTAGCAGACTTCGTGGCAGAGTGTATGGAAACACTCGGAGCGATGGAAGTAGCAGAACCAGCACCAGAAGTCTCACCAATGGGTGGACTAGGAGGCAGTCCTACATTTCCACTACCAGACGCAGAATAAGTATGGCAAACTATCAAGAACAATATGACATCGCCCACGAGGTGCTGGAGATAACACAAAGCGAGGGATTCAAAGTCCTGCTAGGTGAATTAGAATCGAAAGTGTCTCAGGTCAAAAATGCGCTTGGTAGAGCCAACGGAGACTTGTTGGTAGCAGTCAAACGAGACGGGGTAGACTCAGAAAAGTACGTGCAGAAAGTGACAGCACTCTCGGCCGAACTAGAAGGGCTACAATTTATTACCAATCAGGTCGAGCTCCATCGAAAGCGAAAGGAGCAGGCCGCTAAACACTTAGACTAACTATGGACTCATTCATGGAAAAGCTGATCGCACTCCGCAACGGTGTCGGTAACGTCGCCAAGGGGACGTTCAATAACATGGCCAACGTGGGAGAGCGGTCGCAACAGATGGTAGACGCTGATAGGGCAAGAAACGAAGAACTGATGACACAAGCATTCGGCTCACCAGAAGCGTACATGGAACAGCAAAATGCAACCAGTACACCAGCGATGCCAGAGACACCAGGTCAATCGCTCGGGTCATTCTTCGACCGAATCAGAGCACTGCGCGGAGGATAGATTTATAACAACTAACAAACAAACATCATGGGAGATGCACGAATCGACAACCTAAAGGAAGAACTCGGGGAAGAAGAAGAGCTCGAGGAAACCGAAGAGGCCGAGGAGTCTGAAGAAGAATCAGATGAAGAGGCCGACGAAGAAGAAGAATCAGATGGAGAAGAGGAAGAAGAGTCTGGTGACGAAGAGGAAGAGGACGCTGGGGATGATGACGAAGAAGAAGATGACGAAGACATCCCTGAGAAGTTCAAAGGCAAGTCGTCCAAAGAAATCATCAAATCATATCAGGCACTCGAGAAACTCATGGGTCAACGAAACCTAACGAAGCAAGAACGCAAGGACTTGAAAGAGCTAGGATTCGAACGAAAGGATGTGGATGGCATGGAGGAAATGAAGAAGATTGTAGAGGGTACAGACTTCACCAAAATGACTCCACAGGAATTTGCAACGTGGTTACTAGAGCAAAGTAACAAGCAGGCGGATACTCGAGCTCAGGAAATCTATAGAAACGCTTCAACTGTTCAGCAAGCAGTGAAGACAGAGATTGGGGAGGCAACAGCTAAGTATCCACTCCTCAAGAGCAACAAAGAGTTCCGAGACCTCACACTGTCAGTCATCGAAGCAGATGCCGCCGCTAATAAGATGACTCCAATCATCGAAGCCGCTGGCCGAGTAGCAAAACTAATGGGAGCCAAGGAGAAAGACGACAAGAAGAAGACCACCAAGAAGCTCCGAAAGCGCACAGCAGTAGAGCAGAAAGGGTCAGGGTCAGGTGCTCCAAAAAAGACAGACGACCAGAAAGTCCTAGAGGGAATTATGGGAGCTGGTGATAAAGGAGGGAACCCGATGGGTGGACTTGGTATATAATACTAAGTAGAGAACATGGGTGTGGGACTGCCCCCAGACCGCTGAGCCGTTTCGACGGGAACTCGGTGGGAATCTAAAACCAGACGACAATCAACTTATTAACGCTAAACACATAACATTATGGGAACAGCTTCAGCACGAGACACCACTAACCTGACCGCACGAAAGTACGACGTCAAGGATGTGGTCTCTCTATTGGATGTCAAGGAATATCCAATGCTCGCTATCCTTACCAATGCCGGTAAAGACATGGCATCAGGTAAAGGAAAAGCGATGAAGAAGATGCAAACAACTGACCCCGAATTCAAATGGTACGAAGATGAATTCGGAAGTCGGGAAGCGACAACTGCAACTGGTCAAACAGGAAAGAACATCGCTTCAACCCCAGACGTGGCAGTGGCATCAGGACTCGGAGCACGCTTCGCAGTCGGTGACATTATCCAGTTTGTAGCCAGCAAGAACACATTCGAAGTAACAGCTATCTCAACCGATACGCTGACACTATCGAACGAACTTGGTGGAGCAACTGGTAGTGTCGACTTGTCGTCACTCACGGTCTGGATTATCGGAAACGCCAACGAGGAAGGAGGTAACCTACGAGAAATCAAAGGTACCACTCCAGTAGAGAAAGTAGGTTACGCGCAAATCTTCCGTACACCATTTGGTGTTACAGAAACGAGTGCGAACACTGAGACTCTCATCAAGGAGAACGACCTCGACCTACAACGACGCAAGAAAGGTATCGAGCACATGGTCGATATCGAACGAGCGTTCTGGTTCGGAAAGAAAAGCAAGCGTACAGGTTCATCTGGGAAACCAGTCCGTACAACTGCTGGTGTCATCGACATTATCTCTACCTACGCAACAGCGAACGTAGATACCGAAGCAGAGTGGGAGACATGGCTACAGGACGTATTCCGATACGGTAACAAAGAGAAGTACGCATTCTGCTCTCCGCAAATCATCACGATGATTAACGGATTCGCTAAGGCGAAAGTAGAAATCGTACAATCTGAGAAGACCTACGGAATCACTATCCTCAAGTACGTATCAGCGCACGGTACTCTGAACTTGATCAAGCACGATCTATTCACGGGTGCACCATACGGTAACTACGCAGTAGCTGTCGACATGGAAGCCGCAACGTTCCGATACTTGAAGAACCGTGACACGAAATTGCTCACTAGCCGTCAAGCAAACGACGCCGACGAGCAAATCGAAGAGTACCTCACTGAGTGTGGACTCATGCTTGAACAAGAGAAGCGACACGCTATCTGTTCATACGCCGCTCTCTAATTCGTACCTAGAGAAACGGATCGTCAGATGGGAGAGACTTCTCGATGAACCTCTCCCATCACATCGGGTGGCGATCCCGAAACTATTACTAAACTAAAAGTAAATACTATGAGCAAATCAACAACATTTGTATCGAAGTACTTCCAACTGAAACTCATTCGTGAAAGTTCATACACGAAAGAGATTGCAGGAAAGCTACTACCAACGAAAGGTAAGTACATCCAATTCAACCAAGGAGCATTCACAACCTCAGATGAGGAAGAGATCGAGTTTCTTGAGAATCATCCAAACCTTGGAAGCATCTTCATCAAGGTAGACAAGGATGCAGGACGAGAACGAGCAGAGTACGTACAGACTCTAGAAGAACGAAACGCTGAACTAGAAGCAGAACTAGCCAAGAAAAACGGCGAGGGAGCAGGAGTAGACCGTACAACACCAGAAAACGCAGACGGTGGAGACAAGTACGACGCTATGGCTGGACCCGAACTGAAAGAAGAGCTGGCAGGTCGATCACTTCCAGTGTCAGGTAAGGTAGATGAGCTACGAGACCGACTGCGAGAGGCAGACGGAGGAGCTCAGTTCTAATGCTATGAGTAAAGCTCACGGCACAGCCGAGGTAACCATAGAAGCTGTCGTCACACGCGCTGACGGTACCAAGGAAAACTTGGGGGTGGTCTCACGAAGAAAGGTCGACAAATCATTAGTAAGTAAACTATTTAAACGTCATGGCAACAGTACTAACAAACACCGGAAAGGCGAACATGATCAACGCCCTTAACGGTGGCTCACACACAGCACCACAGCACGTAGCTTGGGGTACAGGAGCAGGAACTGCGAGTGAGTCTGACACAACATTGTTCACTGAAGCATCGGAAGACCGAGTATCAGGGACAAAGACAGTGGAGACCACCACAGTAACTAACGACACCTATCAAGTAGTAGCAACAATCACAGCGGATGGTACAAAAACTATCACTAACGCTGGACTGTTTGATGCACTGACAGGGGGAGACCTCTATGTGAAAGGTGACTTTACAGGGATCGCATTGAACGCTTCAGACTCCATCCAGTTCACAATTAAGATTGTGCAGGATCAGGCATAACGTTCTGACACTGTCTCTCCAAGGGGAGATAGTGATGAGGACGGTATCCTCTACTTTAATCGTCAATAAAAATAACCTATGAAACTAAGTGAATATAAAACATCCACTCTAGCTCGAGCAGACGTGGACGACATCGTCAAAATTGAGCCAGTAGAGCGACGACCGACAGCTGACAAAAAAGGATACGAGCAAGTAGTGCACACAACCGAGACAGGGAAAAAGATCACGAAGTATGATGTGCATCTGATGCGAGTGGTAGATGGAGTGAAACGATTCGACAAAGAACACATCGCTATTGTAAACGAGGGGGAAGCTACTGAGGAAGTGGTCTTCACTGCACCAACAACCGAGAAAAAAGAAGTAAGCGAGACAGCGATTGAAACCTACGTCAACTCACTACCATTCAAGAGCATCAAAATAACTGAGATTGATACCGAAGCTCCATCAGCAACATTCACAGCTATCAAGGTAGAGAACGGAGTAGGCAAGCGAGTAGAAGTGTTCGCCTATCGAGAGGGAACGAAAGCTCCAACATACGTCGAAGTAACATCATAAAAAAATGGCTCACGTTGCAACAATCACAATTGACCATACGAAAGTACCAGGTGATTTAACTGACTACGTGGGTCTTATTGTGCCTGACGGAAGTGCAGGGTATTCAGCTTTGTACGCCTTGTGCCTGGAAGGTGGTGGAGACATTCGCCTGTTTAAGAGTGACGACACTACTGAGCTGGCTCGTGAGATTGTTTCATTTTCTGTAAGTGCTGAGACAGGTGAGATTCACTACAAATACTCTGGTACTCTCAGCTCCAGCGTAGATACAGACATACACGTATACGCAGACGGCTCTAGTAGTGATTACGGAGTGACAGATACTTATGGGCGTAATGCAGTGTGGAATGATTACGAAGCGGTGTATCACCTAAATGATACGGGGAGTACAGCTGTTGACTCAACAGGAAACCATGATGGAACCTACAGAGGAACAATGCCTAATTCTGTTACTGGAAAATTAGGAGATGGTCAAGAAACAGGGGGGTCGGGTGATGAAATGGATGCAGGTAATGCTTGGAATTTTTCTTCTAATGCTGCTTTTACATACACATGCTGGTTAAATCCCAATACAGTAGGAGCTCCATTCCCTGGACAATATGTTGTTGGTGATTCTTCCGGCCGTAGGAGTTTGAACTATCTTGATAATGGGAAAGTTTCAATCCTAGGATGGAACGGGACAACACAACAGGTGGCAGGAAGCACCTCTTTGTCAACTGGAACTTGGCATTATGTTGGAATTACGAATGATGGTTCGACTGGTACTGTTTATATAGATGGCTCAAGTGACGGAAGTGGGTCTTTTGCCTATACCGAAAAATCAAGCTCAACTGTTGATGGTATAAATGTTCGTGCAAATCAAACTGACTTAAAGATTGACGAGGTAAGAGTATCCACTTCTGAACAGTCTTCTAATTTGTTTCTAGCAGAATACAACAACCAAAACTTCCCCAGCACTTTCTACAGCGTAGCAGCGGTCAGTGGAGTAATAGAGCAAGCACTCACTGCTACAGCACAGGCATCAGGATTGATAGTAAAGCAGGTACAGCGAGACATCGAAGTGACGGCTCAGGCAACAGCGAGCTTCACACGATCTATCGGCCGAACGTTGCAAGCAACAGCGCAAGCGGTAGCATCGGTAGGTAAGACACTCGGGAAAGGACTAGCAGTCACAGCAGGAGCGACAGTCACATTGCTGAAAACACAGGTAAATCTAATAGTACTGTCAGTGACGGCACAAGCCAACGCATCACTAACGAAGCTGGCCATCAACACAGTGACTCTAGCTGTGACAGCCAGCGCAACAGTGAGTGTACATATACTAAAAACACTGACACGAATCCTAACTGCAACTGCACAGGGTACAGTATCACTGGTGCAGTCAGGGCTCATTATCTCAAGAGAGCTATTGGTGGTAGCCAGAGCAAACGTATCAATAACACTTGCGCAGACATTGAGCAAAGCACTTACCGCAACTGCATCGGCAGTGGTATCATTAGCAAAGGACTTCGGTTTCCTCGATAAGTATCCAGAGAACGAGGCGACGTACGAAGATAAATATCCAGAACAATAATATGTCATCACTAGCAGACTACAGAGCAGACCTAGAAGCATTACTCTCGACAGTAGACCTGTCAGGGTTCTTCACTGAAGCAATCAAAAATGAGTTCATCAACCGAGCAGGCCGACGGGTATACAACGCAAAGAAGTGGGCATGGCTAGAACATGCGGTAAAGACACAGTCAAAAGCAGGAATAGAATACTACGCACAGCCATCGCGCTTCAAGAAAGGAAGCATCCATCGCATCACCCTAGGCGAGGGAATGGCAGAGCTAGAATACGACGTTGTGGCATGGAATCTATACAAGCAAAACAAAGAGCAGACTACAGGTGCACGGGTAGCATCCATACTAGGCAACCAGTACTTCATGTACCCAGCACCAGAGCGCGCAAACGAAGTGATTGGGATATACGGTCAACTTAAGTGGGTAGACCTCACCAGCGACAGTACAGAGAGCATCAATCCAGAAGCATACGACGAGGCAATCATTCGCTTGGCACTAGCAGATGCGCTCAAGAAAGAACGTCGCTTCTCAGAAGCAAACAGTGAGACAAAAGAAGTGACAGACGTACTCATTCCATCACTATGGAGCGAAGACCAAAAGCAAGATCCAAAAGGATACATTGGCCAGTCAAGAAGCACGAGATGGTAATCTAAATATATATGTCAGAACTACAAAGCTACACAATCAACAACTTCAACGGTGGCATTAGTGACCTCAGCAACAAAGGCGTGCGAGGAGCTTTTAAGTTCGGCTACGGCATTAACCTACGTAATACCTCGAGCGCACTATCCTGCAACCAGAAGCTCAAGAAAGACTCAGGAGCGGTGGTAACAGACCTGATACGTTTTGGAGTGGCCGCTACAGACGGAAATTGGTACGGATTCGGTGACACAGGAAACATATACAGACGAACATCGGGAGGAGCATGGTCGCTTCAAGCTACAGATCCAGATGGAGAGATACTAGGAGCCGCTGAATACATCCACAACGACGGCAGTAATAATTACGTCAGTCACATTGTATGGGGAACGCAAACCAAACTAAAGAAAGTGAAGACTAGCAGTGGATTCGGTACAATCACTACGGTGACAACATTCGAAAACGGCTTCGCTGGCGAGTGGCACACCATGCTAGAAGCACTAGGTGTGCTGTTCTTCTGTGACGCAGACTTCCTCGGCATCCTAGACTACGAGGGAGCAGTCAACAAGAAAGCCCTACAATTCCCAGGCGGAATATACTCACGCTCACTACTGGACAACGCCAATATTATAATTATCGGAGCAACAGAAAAAGAGCGACAACGACGTGGCTTTCTATTTACATGGGACAAACTAGCAGACTCGTGGATCACAAAAAGAGACCTGCAAGCACAGGGAGCACGCTCATTAAACTTCTTGGAGGGAGGCGTCATGGTGCAAACAGGAGAAGAGCTCAAGTACTGGGACACAGTAAACCTACTGCCACTAAAGCAACTGCCCGGCGGAGGCGAAACACAGCCAGGAGCACAGTCCGAGTATCAATCAATCGGACACTTTGGCGTACAGGGAGGGACAAAGAACGGAGTCTACGGCTACGGCCGTCGAGACAAGAACAGTCCGTTCGCACTGGCACTAGAGTACATTCCGTCACACGGCAACTACGAAAACCCAGCACATAAAATAGGGAGCGTAAGCAATCACCAAGGCACAATGCTCGTGTCGTGGTATGACGGCACAGACTACGGAGTAGATGTAATAGACAACGACAACAAAGCCGTAGCTCTCTATCAGTCATTAGAGATAGACGCTAACACACCATACTCAGAGAAGCGATGGAGGCAGGTAAAAATAGTGACACGACCACTTCCTGCAGGCACATCAATAACATTGCGAGCAAAGACCAACAATGACGACGACTGGCAAGTATGCAAAACAGACTCGCAAGCAACAGTGATGAACGTCACAGGACAAAAGAAAGCAATCTTTAACATTGCAGGAGCAGGCAAGGGAGAGATTGTAGAACTAGAGCTGGTACTAACACCAAACGGAAACGCTACGCCAGAGGTACTGTCGGTAAATACATATCACACAATGCTCACAATATATTAATATGACTGAAAAAGTAAAAGAATTCGAAGTAAAAAACATCGAACAAGATCCTGATCAGGACGTCGAGCTTCCAGAGATTCCAGCATGGGACAGGATATTCGGCCGACCAACCTCACTAGGAGATTTGGACCCAGATGCAGAGGAGCGACTAGATGACGTTGACGCTACATTTTTGACGCTCGGTGACATTGCATTCCTAGACAGCATCACAGAAACAGAAATAACTAACGGTGCAATCACGACACCAAAACTAGCTGCAGGGTCAGTAATAGCCAGCAAGATATCAGTAGGCGACCTAGCCGCTATCAACGCAGACCTCGGGACAATTACGTCAGGAGACATCAGAGGAGCACGCATCAGAACATCAACAGGTGGAGACAGAGTGGAGATAAGCGACAGCGATGACTCAATTAGAATCTACGACAGCAACGACCTACGGATGGAACTGATAGAAAACCGTATGACGTTCTTCGACGGCAACGAAGATGATGTGGTCAGTTTGTTTGCAGGAAACAGTGGCAACTTTTTACTAGCAGGGACAAACGGAAACGACCTACTATTCAGCTCAGAGCGAGACATCATATTTAGCGTTGCGGATGACTTCTCGGTGATAGCAACTGACATCATTACACTACAAGCCGCCGATGAAATTACCTTAGACACGACGTCATTAGCAAACGACATCTTCATTGGACTGGCAGGCAATACGTTCATGCAGTTTGGAAACGGTCGGGTATATCTCGGGACATTCATCGACATGACCGGCTACGACATCACCGATGCAGGGGACATAGACTGCGTCTCACTAACAGAAACCTCAGACATCAGACGAAAGAAAAACATCAAACCACTGGCATACGGACTCAAAGAAGTACTCCAGCTAGAACCAATCCAGTATCAATTCAAGAAACGAGAAAACAAAATACAAGAGGGACGGAAAAAGAAAGGTCGAGCCAAAGAGAAGATGGTAGATGACCGAGCAAAGCAGGGAGGCAGTCACTTGGGATTCTCAGCACAGGACGTATACAAAATACTGCCAGAGGTAACGCAGTACGCAGACCAAGATGGCAAAGAAACCGCCAGACTATACAGCACGCAAATGATTCCAGTACTGGTGCGAGCCATCCAAGAATTGCACAAGGAACTAGATTTATTAAAAAGTAAAGTGTTACAATAAACATATATGAGCGACCCGAATAAGGAACAATCACTCGAAGACAAAATTTTGACTCAGTCAAAGGATGTCGAGAAGCAGTTCGCAGAGAATGAGAATAAAATCCAAGAAGCGAAAGCAGTACTCCAACAGAGAATGCAGAAGCGAATGGAACTCAAGGGACAGCACACAGCTCTGAAAAACCTACTGCCTGAGAAAAAAACATTACCAGCAAAAAATAAAAAGTAATCATGGCATCAGCACAATACGTCGTAGAAAAAGGAGATACATTGGGAGGCATCGCAAAGAAGCTCGGTGTGTCAACTGGCAGTCTACAGGGATTCCGTTCGGGAAATGCAGACCTCATCTACCCAGGCGAAACTCTCTCAGTCAAGTCTCCTACAAACAGTGAGGCGACCAATCGCGCCAGCACAATACGGACTGAGCTCGCAGGAGACAGACCAGCCACAGGCGCAGGAGACGGAACACCAAACGGCAGAGGGCAAGCATCACTAGACGGTGAAAGTACGTCGGGTGGTTTTGATGTTGGTACACTCAAGAGCAACGTAGAAGACGCACGAACAAAACGAGACGAAGCATTCAAAAAGCTCGATGGTTTCCGTACGAGCAGGTACGACGAGCTCGTAGGGGAGCGCGCACTCAACGAACGTAAAGATGAGATAGCGTCACTCGACGACCAGATTGCTGAAAAAAAACGAATTCGTGACGAATCAGTAAACAAAATCAGAAGCAACCCAGGAGCTTCGGCCGCTACTCTAACGGGAGAGGTGGCACGAGCCAGTGATAAACTAAACGCTGACATCAACAACCTCATCAGCCAGCGAAACTCAGTGGCAGGAGAATACAACACAGGACTCTCAGAGATTGAACGACTGGTAGAAAACGAAGCAAAAGACATCGAAGCATCATTCGGATTCTTCGACAACTCAGTAAATGAAGCAGAGCAAATGTTCCAAGCATATCAGCAAGCAATCGTAGACGAGCTCACCAAAGAAGAGGAACGCGCATACGACGAAGCGAGTGACATGCGAGACTTCGAGCAAGCACTACAGCTCGCACAGATGAGAGGCACAGGGTCAGGAAGTGGGACAAACTACACCATCCTCACAGACCAGTTCGGCCGACCAACAGTAGCAATCGACCGAAACAATCCAACCCAACAGATAGACGTATCAGGAAACGAGGGGTCAATGCCAACAGGAGGCGGTAGCAATCCAGCACTGGCTCAAGCACAAGCGCAGGCAGCACAGCAAAGCAACGAGCCAGGGTTCTTCGGTAGAATTAAAAACTGGTTCACAGGAAATTAAACAACTTTATGGCATCTCTCAAAGACCTACTATCAAGAGCAAAAGGCAAGCTCGAGAGAATCCCTGAAATCGCAAAAGAAACATTCAGTGACGGCAAGGAAGCGGTACAGGAATACTTCGAACCACAGCCAATACAAGACGGAATACGTATCCGTGATTTTCTGCGTGAGACGCCAGCAAATGTAGGTGAGGTAACCAAAGACATCGCACAAGGAACAGCACGATCGTTCGACTTCGTCGGGAGAAAGCTGTCACCATTTGAAGAAGATCTGAGTGAGAAGACTGGCTTCAATAAAACGATAGAAGACTTCCTATTCGGTGGAGCAGAGAAACGATCAGAGTCACTAACAGACGTGGGAGAAACAGAGATAGGACTCGACCGCGAAAAAAACCCAATCCTCACACCACTAGCAGGACTCGGTATCATCGGACTCGACTTCGTGCCAGGAGGTCAGGGAAAGAGCAAGGGCTTCAAACAGTTCATCAAATCGCTAACAGATGAGACAGCCGAGACACTGGCGAAGAGTAGCGACAGAGGACTGATAGAGAGCACAGTGCGCGAGTCAGCACCAGCATTGAAAGATGACGAGGTAACAAAGCTGGTAGACGACCTAGTAACAACCAAGAGCGTCGATGACGTGAAGAGTGTGGTGACTGGGGTGCCAGTGAAAGATGTGTCACAAGCAAGAGTTCCTGAAACAGACAAAATAAAAGTAGATCCAGAAACTTTTGATTACAACAGAAAAGCATTTGATGATTACCTAGATTCTATAACAGGAGACACAATTCCTCTTACACATGAAACATCAAGAAAAACTGCAGAAGCAATTATAAAAGGAGCAAACTTGGGAGATGGAGACGATGTATTTTTCTCACTAGGAAATAGAACGAAACCAACATTTGGAGTAGGTAAAGATACTGTCAGAATAGAATTAGAAGCACCAAAAAATGAGATAACTTTTCCAAAAGATGTACAAAAACAACTAGGACAAAAGTATGCAGTAGCACTAGATACTATGGATCATAGTTCAATACCATTTAAAGGTGATGGAGGTCATGTTGCTCTTGCACCAGAGAACTCATGGATAAGTAAAATATTAGATGCAGACAATAATGTTCTTTATTCAAGAGATAGTGCAACAGACGACCTCGTAGAACAAACCACATCACTCAAGTCAAATAAGCAAAACCAAATCGACCAAGCAATGATGGAGCGTGACTTCATTGCAGAGTCAGTCCGAGACAATCCAGCTCGAGAACTCATTAAGTTTATGGGCAAAGGAGACAATTCACTAGCAGAGATGCAGGTGCGTGGGGAAAGCCGTGGACTCAAAGGAGCACAGCTAGACAGCATGGTAACTGAACTAGGATACAAAGGAATGGACGATGCACAAATTGCTATTGAACAATATGCAAAAGACAAAGAGCGACTCGAGGATGCAAAGCAAGTAGTGCGAGACTTGAAACTGGAATACAGTACACTTCTGAAAAACCAAGACGGTATCAACATGGCAAAAGAAACCATCGTCGATGAGATGCCAGAGGGCTATCAAAAAGAAGTAGGAAAAGTACTGGACGCCGCTGAAAAAGAAACCAAGAAACTATCACCACGAAGATTAGCAGACGCCAAGAAGTACGGAATCAGCGAAGATGTGATGGGAAGAATGCTCTACAGTAAAGCTGGAGGGCGTCTTTCACATGAGCAAGCCAGCGACCTCGCACAAAGTATCAACGCACCAATGCGTGACCTACTAGAAAAAGATGCAAAACAATTCCCACTCGATCGTCCAAAGATAGAAGCATACTCACAAGAACTGCAGGGGTACTTCGAGAACGTGGTCAAGCGACTCAAAGCAGATGCAGAGGCACATCCAAAAGACAAAGACCTCGCTACACAATACAAAGAGTCGTCACGTACCTACATGAAAGCACGCACCACACTGGAGGCGGTAATTAGTGAAGCTGGGCGAGTGGTAGAGGGCTCGAAGGTTATCGGTAAATACTCAAGACTGCCCGGCATGGATGGCAAGATTAAACGAGTGCGAAATCAGATAGTGAAATACGCAGAGAACAATCCAAAGCACGCAGACCTACCAACAGAGTTCGACATGGCACTCGAGACGGTAGACTTAAACGACACCACACAGATGCTCGACTTCCTCACACAATGGAACCGAGCGTCATTCCTACAGAAGCTATCAGAGTTTCAAAAAGCATCGCTACTCTCCGCATTATCAACTCACGCAGTAAACGCACTAGGAAACGCCATCCAGCAAGTGATAGACATTCCAGTCCGCGCACTAGCAGGAGGACTAGACGCAGGGAAGTCAGCCGTAACAGGTAGCAAAAGAACAGTCTATGCAGGCGAATCACTGGCGCAAGTTCGAGGAGCATTCCGTTCCGCACCAGCCGCTATCAGACGAGCTACCAAAGCACTAGCCAACGAACACTACGCACAAGAGCTCCGACGTACTGAAATCGAAGCAGGAACCGTAGTGCCAGCAATCAGAGGACGATTCGGTAAGGTAGTGCGACTACCATTCAGACTTCTGCAGATGGCCGACCTTGGATTCCGTACTGTAAAGAGCGGAGCAGAGGGTGACGCACTGGCCACTCGCATCGCCAAAATGGAGGGACTCAAAGGAAAGGCACTTAAAACAAGAGTAGACGAGCTACGGCAAAACCTACCTGAAGACATGCTCGACCTCGTAGACGCTCGAGTAGAGCGGTCACTTATGCTCGAAGACCTCGACGGCATGCTAAAAACTATAGAAGACCTCAAGAATAAATATCCTGCACTGCAGTTCGTTATTCCTTTTTATAGAACACTAGTGAACCTATCCAAAGAGGCGTACCGAATGACACCAATAGGAGGCGTCGGCCGAACAATAGGAAAGCTCACTCCCGGCCAACCCGGACGAAACATCGAACGAGCATTCAATAACAAATGGACTGCTAACGACAATACAAAAATGGAAGAGCTGTCACGGCAAATTATTGGAACAACCATCATGGCGTGGGTAGTAACAAACATGCTCAACGGAGACGTAGAAATAACTGGACCCGCACCAAGTAGTGCAGGCGATAGAGCAGTATTCTACGGACAAGGAAAACTGCCACACTCAATTCGTTACGGAGATAAGTGGATAGAATTCCAGCGTGTCCAACCAATCGGCCAGCTACTACAGGTAGGAGCATCAATCAGTGAAACAATCGATGCATACAAGAACACTGGCCAGCTCGACGACAAAACAGTAGAAAAAGAAATGCTCAACTCAATCAGCGACATCGGGTCGATGGTATTCACACAGTCGCCATTCACAGGAGCCGCCGACCTCTTCGCATTGCTGTCAGGAGGTGAGTACGGCGAGGGATACTTCCAAGCAGGAAACAGATACGTCGGTCAAATGGCTGGAACATTCATTCCGAACATTCTACGACGATTGACAGTGGCACAAGATCCAATCGTATATGAAAAGCGTGACATTGAGTCACAGCTGAAAAGTCGTGTGCCAGGACTAGCGCAAACCTTAACACCAAAGCGAGACATCTTCGGTGAGACAATCCGTCAGGGAGGGACACCAGCATCACGCTTTGCTTCACCAATCAGAACGTCAGAATCAATCGAGAACAAACTCTACGACGAGATGGCAGACATAAAATTCACGCCGACCGTTCCAAATCGACGTGCCTACAACGAAGACCTCAGTGTCAAAGAATACGACTCACTGATGCTATTTTATGGACCCAGATTCAGAGACGAACTGTGGACAGTAGTAAACGATCCGTCGTACAAGACACTAAACGCTGAACAAAAACAGGATATGATTAGTAGTGTCAGTAGAAAGGTACTCGACTTCTCACGACAGACATTATTTCCAGTCTACTTAGAGAAAAACCAACTCCGAAAGCAATGGGAGCAGGAGGGTATCACTCCAATGGTGATAGAAGACGCGCTCAACATCCAGTTCCCATACGACAAAGCCACACTGGAAATATACGCAGAAAACATCCTTGACGAAAACATTCAACAGGGGGAGGCGAGACAAACCATAGAAGACCTATTACAATGAAAAAGAACATGACTCTAGATTTTGTCCATACGCCGATACTAATAAAGCATCTAACATACTTCTTTGCATTCATTATCGGGTCAGTCGGGTTGGCAACCGAGGCCTTTGCTATATTCGGGGTATTAATTGTGATCGACACAATTACAGGAGTGGTAAGAACAATTAGAATTAGAGGCGGAGATAGCTTCACTAGTCTACAGTTAACAGGAGGAGTGATATCAAAAGCACTGATTATATCAGTACCACTTATCGTAGCGTGGGCAGGAAGAGGAGCAGGACTAGACCTGACTCTAGTAGCACAAGGAATACTGTCAGTATTAATTCTAGCTGAAGCATACTCAATCCTTGGAAACATCCACGCCATCCACGTAAAACGTGACGTGAAAGAATTCGATGCAGTAGCATGGATTCTAGGAATGACCAGAAACAGACTGGAGCATTACTTAAAAACAACAGGAGGAGATAAAACTAAAGATGGACAAAAAGACTTATGAAAATAACAAACAAACCAACACCAAACATATACGAACTAGATGGAGTTCCAGTAGCAATAGTTCTGCACACCACACTCGGCTCAATCGAGGGAGCAGTAGAATGGCTACGCACTACACCAGAAGAACGACAGCTACAGACAGGAGTAAAAAGCTACAGCTCGGCACACGCAGTGATAGGACGCTACGGAGAAGTAGTGGAACTAGCTGGAGTAGACAAAGGAACGTGGCATGCAGGAGCAGTGAGTAACCCAAGTAAACGAGCAAAAGATATCATCCCAAAAACTTTACTAGGAGCAATAAAAAATCCAAACAAACACACCATCGGCCTCGAGTTCGCATCGGGATACGATATAGATCGAGACGGAGTGTTAGAATCATGGGAGAAGTTGTACACAAAGAGTCAAATCAAAGGAGCAGTGGAATACGTTCTGACACGGGTAGAGCCACAAATCCTAGAAAAGCACGGAGTCGAAATACGCTTCGAGGACGCAAACGTGATCACTCATAAAGACGTCACAAGCTACAAACCAGACCTAGAGATTCAACGAGCAATGTTCCTCACTGAATTAAAAAAACAACGAGGAGAAAATGAGGTAGTAGTACCGACACCAATAACAGAGATTGCTATTAAGAAAGGGCAAACTCTCAAGGTGGCGGAAGTAGGAGAAGACTTTATAAAACTAAAAATCTAAACTATGTACGCAACATTAATATTCATTGGAACAGTACTGCTAACACAAATTGTGAAGAAGCATGTCTTCCCAAGATTTGGAGCAACAGGAGTACACGCACTGACGTTCACAATCGCACTAGTGGGTCTAGGAATCTACGAGTACGCACAAATTAATCCTGCATTCATGGACGTGATCGTATGGGCACTTGGATACCTAGCAGGAGCCGTAGCAATCTACGAAGTGATCCTCAAGAAGATTGGCATGCCATCCGCAACAACTCAATTGGAAAACGACCAAAGATAAGTTACACTACAGGCACCATGTTCGTGTTGGACATGGGTCGAATGGCTTCGAAGACCGTAAGGTCTACTCCGAAAAGCACCCACTCAACCGAGTCGGGTGCTTTTCATATCACCAGTACAAATCCTATGGGGGTACGTTGAACGTAAACATAGAAAAGGTACATACAGTCGAAACGTACACCAAATAGCGTACAGGGCAATTCTAAGCGAATAAGAGCATGTTCAAAAACAAAAGAAAATGAACACGTTAGGAGAACAAGTGCATGAAATGCGTATGTGTATACTCTTTTCTTATCTCTTCTTCTCTCCTCTAGCGTTACATATGTAACAATGATTGTTACAAGTAGACAAAATTGTACCCACAGACAGCGTGGACAGTAGACAGAAAAGTGATAAGATATATACAGGTCGAAGCCATTAATAAAAACCTAAAACAACACACATGAAAAAGTACAGCGAAAGAGACGGCTACGGAATCTACACCACAGACTTCCAAGCCACGGACGGACGCCTACAAAAGACAGGTAACTGGATAGCAGAGAACAGCATCGAGATACTGATGATCGCACTATTTGCAGGAATGGTAGTAGGAACAGGAATGCTCCTACACACAACAGCACTAGCTGCTGACACACTAATCGAGTACGCAGAAGAAAGTGAACAAACACAAGAGAACAACTATCAACTGCAACAGGTACTCGAAGCAGTCCAAAAAGAAAACGAAGAGCTCAAGAACTTCAAGCCAGTGACAGGAGCACAGATTCAATCCTATTGAAGAGTAGAGGCGGAGGTGTCAGCGTACACATCTGACATAGCCGAGACAGACGACACGCCATTCACAACGGCGTCGGGAGCTCGCACAGAGCACGGAGTAATTGCTTGCCCACGCAAGTACGACTTCGGAACGCAGGTAAAAATTAAAGGAGAGATATACACCTGCGAGGATCGAATGAACATACGCTACGACGGCGAACACTTCGACATCTGGATGGAGCACAAAACAGACGCATACAACTGGGGTCGAAGATTAATAGAGGTAAAAATAATCAAATAAAAAATGTACATCAATAAAGCAATGGTCTACGGAAACCTGACACGGGACCCAGAACTCAAAGCACTACCATCAGGGAGTAGTGTGACATCATTCTCAATCGCAACCAATCGAGTCTACAAAGACAAAGACGGAAACAAGCAAGAATCAGTCGACTACCACAACATCGTAGTATTCGGGAAGCAAGCAGAGAACGTCGCAAAGTACCTAACGAAAGGATCGAGCGCATTTATCGAGGGACGCATGCAAACACGAAGCTGGGACAAGGATGGACAAAAACAATACCGCACAGAAGTGATAGCAGACTTCGTACAGTTCGGGCCGAAGAAAGTAGAGGGAGGTACTGCACCAAAGAAAGACGAAGAGTCGGAAGCTCTAGACTATCCAGAGGAGGAGATTAATCCAGAGGACATTCCGTTCTAGAGAGTATGAATGGAAACATAACTACCAGATAAAGAATTCTAGACATGGCACGCAAAAAGAGAAGAAACTTCATAGACGACAGCGAAGCACAAAAGTTTCTCTACGATGCATACGGACTCAAAACAAAAAGAGTAAACCACTACCACATCAAAGTCTGGCACGAAGAGCACGACGGATGGTTCGACTGGTACCACACAACGGGGTCGGTAGTAAAGACCAGCAGAGGCACAAACGGAGAATACTATCCAGCAAAGTTCGGATACGCCAACGACGAAGAGACATTAGCAATCAGAATAAACGAAGCCATATGGGAAAACAATTCACACTCACTCTCAGGTACGAAGTGACAGTCGAAGCTGAGAATGAAGAAGAAGCAATCACACTCGCAGGAGAGCAACTGATAGAAGAGACAGGTCACGATTGGAATATTGACGAGGGAGAGTGTGCTCTATGTGACGGAACAGGAGAAGTAAGCACAGATGAAAGCGATGGAGAGGGTCACATTATGAGTGGAGTAGGAACAAGTAAATGCGAATGCCAGATATGAAAACATACTCAGTAACAGTCATTATTGAGCAATGGGACGACAAAGAACCCAACGCCAGACAAAAGATGATTAACTAATTAATAGCAGAGGGGATAATTACCAAGCTATGAGCACCAACGAAATAAATATGAACAGAAAACTACTACAAACAAATGGAATAGCAACAGAAAACAATAGAGGTGAATGGGTTCCACCAATCCCTTGCCCTTATTATTATGGATGGAGACTTAATAGGTGCCGATGTGAGTGTGGAAAAAAGTTTAAAACAGA
>Ga0306912_1000209_pt1 | contig 36568 bp, 34 predicted proteins | sample AntRauFillE10628_FD_190443 | JGI IMG/M metagenome (GOLD analysis project Ga0306912, IMG submission 190443) | Saline lake microbial communities from Rauer Islands, Antarctica - Metagenome Filla E10 #628 (v2) (version 2) | ecosystem: Environmental > Aquatic > Non-marine Saline and Alkaline >...
GTGACCCACGCCGGTCCCGTCCGTGCCGCGCTGTCGCTGGTGCTCGACCTCCCTCCGGGGGCTGCCCACCGTCTCGACGTGGCGTACGGCCACGCCGTGGTCCTGCGCCGCGCCGGCGACACCTGGGTCGTCGAGCGCACCGGGGCATGACGACAGCCGCCCGACCACCGGAGGGTGGTCGGGCGACTGTCGATGGGAACGTCCGCCGACGCGGCGGTGCGTCCCCGGGGCCGGTCGTCAGCCGGGGCAGGGCCGCCGGACCGGACTGCTCGACAGCATGACAGCGCCCACCCCGGTGCGCCACCATCGGACGCACCGGGAGGTGCCGGCCGCGACGGTGCGTGCGGTTGTCGGTCCGTCCGTCACCATGCGTGAGCACCAGCCGACGCAGGAGTCCCGACATCCACTCCGTCGACCGGCCCGCCCCGCAGCTCGACCCCGTCGCGGCTGCGTGGTTCGACACCGACGAGTCGGCGCACGTCTGCAGCGACGACGGCCGGCGGTTCTGGCTGCGTGCCGGCGACGAGCGCACGCCGCTGGTCGCGCTGGCCGCACCGGCGGACGACCCCGACGAGGTCGCGGCCGTGCTGGCGGCCGGGCTCGCTGGCTGCGACCTGCCGCCCGACGGGGCCGGCATCGACCACGGCACGGCCGACACCGTGCTGCGCAACGGGCGGGTCGGGGGCGTCGCGGTCGCGTGGGACGTCGCACCGGACTGAGCACCCCGCCGGGCACGGGACGAGGCGGCGGCGCCCGGCCCCCCGGCTCGGGCACCGCCGCGGCGCGCCTCTGGGGCGCGTCCCGTCGGGTGGTGGGAGAGCCACCCGTGGCGGCGGGCGGCCAACCACCGCCCACACCGGACAGGTCGGCCCGACACCGCACGACTTGAGTGGACGGGCGCGACGCCCGACGACAGTGGGAGGTCGAGCCGGGGAGGTGTGGCAGGGAGGATGGGTCGTGAAGGATGGGTCCGGAAGGATGTGGCCGGGAACGTGACGAGCCCACGACCTGGTGGGTCGTGGGCTCGGTGGTTGCGCCGACGTGGGGAACCCGCCCACCGGGCCCTTGGTGGCCCGGTGGCGGTCTCGCCACTCGCCGCGCCGCCCTTGGTGGCGGCCGCGACGATCCGGCCACGCGCTGTCGTCGCGTCCGCCCTCGAGGGGCGGGTCGCGACGGCACGCGCGTCGTGGAGCTGCGGGGAGTCGAACCCCGGTCCCGCAACCCCGAAGGCGTGGGCTCTACGTGCGTAGATCACCGGATGAGTTTCGGGCGAGGCGCTCCGAGATCAGACGACCTCCTCGTCCCTAGCAGCTTCACTGTGTTCCGGCACCCCTGGCTGCCCGGGGTACTCGGTGGAGCCTCTGTCGTCGCCCCGACCCGCCTAGAGGCGTCAGCGGCGGGACGTCACAGTCTTAGACTGCGAGTGCGTACTCGTTAGAGGTAGCAGTTATATGTGTCCACAGGTTCTTTTACGAGGTCACCGTGGGTCCTCGGCACGCTCCCCCGACCGACGGACTGGTCACGGTCGAAACCTGGTCAGCCCCGTGTTGGGTGGTGTGGCGTCGGCGCTGTGCAGTTGTCAATCCCGCTTTCGCGGGTCCGCCATCATAACGCGGACGGTGGCTGTTGTCATTCCCTGTGTGGTCGACCGGCCAGGGGCGTCCCGGGGTCCGGGCGGGGGGCCGTGGACGCCGGGCCCCCAAGCCGAACCGGACGTCGAGGCTCACCAGCCGGGAGGCTCGTCCGGCGGGACGCGGTCGCGCAGACCGAGGTCACCGGGCCACACCACGCGCTCGTGCTCGTCGGCCTCGCGCTGCCACGGCAGGTAGAGCGTGCCCGGTGCGCCGGCGCGCCACGTCGCGTCCCAGCGCGCGGACACGACCAGCACCGCGGCGGCGAACAGCCACGTGCACAGCCCGACGAACCACACCAGCCCGGCCAGTTCGTCGGCGGCGTCCAACCAGCCGTGGCGGCCGAGCAGCTGCCACCAGTCGTGGCTCGACTCGGGCCCGAGCAGCGGCAGGTCGCGCGTCGGGGCGTCGCGGATGTAGACCGAGGCGTCCTGCAGCGCGGCGGCGCACCAGGCCAGCGTCGCCGCGCCGCCGGCGAGGTCGCGGTGCCGCACGACGAACGCGAACGCGAACACCAGCGGCACAAGGGCCTGGAAGCCGTTGCCCATGGCAAGCATCAGGTCGGTCGGCGCCCACAGGAACAGCACGTGGCCGGCCTCGTGCACGGCGAGGTCGACGAAGCCGAGCAGCGGCACCCGCACGCCGCGCGCGAACGGCCACCACAGGCACGCCAGCACGACCAGCAGGGCCAGGACGTGCTCCGCGCGACGCTCGGTGCGCACCCACCCGCGCAGGTCCACCACGTCCCCTCGCCCGTGTCAGCGGCGCTGCTTGAGCGCCCGGTCGATCTCGCGCTTCGCGTCGCGCTTCTTCGCGGTCTCCCGCTTGTCGGCGATGTTCTTTCCGCGCGCGACGGCGAACTCGAGCTTGGCGATGCCGCGGCGGAAGTAGATCCGGGTCGGCACCAGCGAGATGCCCTTCGCCGCGACGGCCCTGCCCAGCCGGTCGATCTCGCCACGGTGCAGCAGCAGCTTGCGCTCCCGCGTGGGGTGGTGGTTGTTGCGGTTGCCGAGCTCGTACGGGGGGATCGTGGCCTGCATCAGCCACGCTTGGCCGTCCTCGTCGATCTTGACCCAGCCCTCGACGATCGAGGCCTTGCCGTTGCGCAGCGACTTGACCTCGGTGCCGGTCAGCTCGATGCCGGCCTCGTAGCGGTCGTCGAGGTGGTAGTCGAAGCGGGCACGCCGGTTCTGCGCCACCAGCTTGGTGCCGTCGCTGCCGTCCTTGCCGCTGCTCTTCGCCATGGGAGGCACCGTACATCCACGCCGCACTGCCCGGTTGGCGTGGTCGCCGTCCACTGGTCGGCGTCTAGTAGTAGCCCATGGGGTCGACGGGCGTACCGTTGACGCGGACCTCGAAGTGCAGGTGCGGGCCGGTCGACGCACCGGTCGAGCCGGTGTAGGCGATGACCTCGCCCGCGGCGACGTCCTGCCCCTCGCTGATCGCAAAGCTCGACAGGTGCGCGTACAGCGTCGCGATGCGGCCACCGTGGTCGATCACCACGCGACAGCCGTAGCCGCCGGGGCTGCAGTAGGCGCTGAGGACGTACCCGTCGTTGGCGGCCACCACCGGCACACCGAAGCCACCGGCGATGTCGACGCCGGAGTGCAGGCGGCTGGTGCCGTAGATCGGGTGGGTCCGGTAGCCGTACGGCGAGGAGATGCGTCCGTCGGACGGCCACACGAACGAGCCGTCCCCAGGTGCCCCGACACCCGGTGCCGGGCCCTCCTCCGCCGTGCCCTCCTGCTCACGGCGCTCCTGCTCCAGGCGTTCCTGCTCCCGCCGTTCCTGCTCCCGGCGCTCCTGCTCCCGGCGCAGCTCCTCCTCGAGCTCCTCGGACTGCGCCTCGAGCTCGACCAGCTGGGACTCGGTGGCGGCCTGCTTGTTCTCCAGCCGCGCGTACAGGCCCTGCTGGTTGGCCCGCTCCCGCTCGGCCTCCACGGCGAGCTCGGCGGCCGAGGCCGCCAGCACCTGCAGCTGGCGCTCGGCGTCGTCGGCCTCCGCCTGGGCGGCGGCGATCGCGGCACGCTGGTCGTCGGCGTCCTCGCGGGTGCGCTCGAGCTCGAGGGTCACCGAGGTGATGTCGAGCACGAGCCCCTGGTCGGACTCGAGCACGCGCTCGAGGTACGCGCTGGTGTGCAGCAGCTCGGAGATGTTGCTGGCCCCCAGCAGCACCGCGGCGTAGTCGACGTTGCCACGCATGTACGCGACCGCCGCACGGTCGTCGAGGCGCTGGCGCTGGTCGGCGAGGGAGGCCTCGGACGCCGCCAGGTCCTCGCTGATGCGCACCAACTCGGCGGTCGCCTCCTCGGTCCGCTCGCGCGCCGCCACGGCCGCGGCCTCGGCCTCGGTCAGACGCGTGGCCAGCGCCGAGCGCTCGGCCCCGATGACCGCCAGGCGGGCCTCGGAGTCGCGCACCTCGAGCGCGACCTGCTGGATCTCCTCGCGGGTGCGGGCGAGCTCGTCCTCGGTCGCCTCGGTCTGCTCCCGGGTGTCACGCAACTGCTCGCCGAGCGACTCCGCCGACTCCTCCGACTCCTGGGCGACCGCCGGCAGCAGTCCGAACACCAGCGCGGCGACGACCGCAGCAGCCACGGCCAGCGTGGCGGGCAGGCGCTGCAGGGTGCTGGACACGTGGTCCTCGCGGGGCTGGTGTTGCTCGTGTTGCTGGTGGGCCGGACATCGGCAGCGTACGTCGCTGAACCCGCGACGTCGTCGGCAATGCGGTGGAGATGGGAGGAGCCGCGTCGCCGGTCGCCCGACGGGCGGGCGTGCGTCAGACGTCGAGGAAGCGCTGCAGCGAGACCAGCGACGAGACCGCCGCCAGCCCGAGACCGACCCCGGCGAGCACCAGGCCGACGCCGAAGATCTCGTCGGTGCCGATGAACGGGACGAACGCGACCTGCTGCGAGGCGCGGGAGATGGCCTGCGGCACCGACCAGCGCAGCAGGCCCCAGGCCAGCAGCGCACCAGCGAGCCCCTCGAACATGCCCTCGAGCACGAACGGCAGCCGCACGTACCAGTTGGACGCGCCCACGAGCTTCATCACCGAGGTCTGGTCACGTCGTGCGAAGGCGGCCACGCGGATGCTGTTGGCGATCAGCACCGCGCCGGCGACGAGCTGGATGATCGCGACCAGCAGCGCGGCGTCCCGGATCAGCCCCGCGATGTCGAGGAAGCCGCGCAGCACCTCACGCTGGTCGACGACCTGCTCGACACCGGGGAAGGCGTCGAAGCGGTCGGCGACCACGGCGAACTGCTCGGGGTCGGCCAGGCGCACGCGGAACGACGGCGGCAGTGCGTCGGGCGAGACGGTCTCGACGATGTTCGGCTGGTCCTCGAACTGCTCGACGAAGCGCCGGTAGGCGTCCTGCTTGGACTCGAAGAACACCTCCGCGACGACCGGCTCGGCATCGAGCTGGTCGCGCAGGTCCTGCTGCTGGACGTCGGTGATCGCCGGGCAGCGGGCACCGTCGCACAGGAAGATCGAGACCTCGATGCGGTCCTGCCAGTCGTCGGCCACGCGGTCGACCTGCTGGGACAGCAGCAGCGCCGCGCCGAACAGCGTCAGCGACACCGCCACGGACAGCACGACCGCGACGGTCATCAGCAGGTTGCGTCGCAGCCCGATCGCGGTCTCGGACAGGACGTGGCGCCAGCGGGACATGGGTGGCTCCTGTCAGTCGGCGTAGCCGTAGACGCCGCGCGACTGGTCGCGCACGACGACGCCGTTCTCCAGCTCGATCACGCGGCGGCGCATGGTGTCGACGATCTGCTGGTCGTGGGTCGACATCACCACGGTCGTACCGGTGCGGTTGATGCGGTCGAGCAGCTTCATGATCCCGACCGAGGTCTGGGGGTCGAGGTTCCCCGTCGGCTCGTCGCAGAGCATGATGCGCGGGGCGTTGACGAACGCACGCGCGATCGAGACGCGCTGCTGCTGGCCACCCGACAGCTCGTGCGGCAAGGACTGGGCCTTCTCGCCGAGACCGACCAGCTCGAGGACCTCCGGGACGCGCCGCTCGATCGCGCCGCCGGAGCGGCCGATCACGGCGAGCGCGAACGCGATGTTCTCGTACACCGTCTTGGTCGGCAGCAGCTTGAAGTCCTGGAAGACGTAGCCGATCTGCCGGCGCAGGTGCGGGACCTTCCAGGAGCGCAGCGTCGACAGGTTCTTGCCCGCGACGTAGATCTCGCCGGTGTCGGGCTGCTCCTCGCGCGTCAGCAGCTTCATCAGCGTGGACTTGCCGGAGCCGGACGGACCGACGACGAAGACGAACTCGCCCTTGGCGACCTCGATGGAGACCTCGTCGAGGGCGACGACCTCGCCGTCCTCGCCGCGCTTGTAGGTCTTCGTGACGTTCTTGAGACTGATCACGGTGTACCTGACGGGGTGCGTGTACCGCGGTCGGCGAGGCTACCGGCGGGTACCCCGGAGCCATCCCAGCGACTCCCGCCGCGCACGCACCGCATCCGCGGAACCCCGCTCAGGTGTCGTCCACCTGCGCCTCGCGGGCACGCCGACGCAGCTCGGCCTCGATGAACTCGTCGAGCGCCTCGCCGCCGTCCAGGACGGTCGCGGGGTTGCCGTTCTCGTGCTCGGAGCGGTGGTCCTTGGCGATCTGGTTGCCGTACATGAAGAAGCTGCGGATCTGGGAGCCGAACCCGACGTTCGCGCGGTCGCCACGCAGCTCGTCGAGCTCGTCGTCGCGCTTCTGGCGCTCCATCTCGGCGAGCTTGACCTTGAGCACGCGCAGCGCGGAGGCCTTGTTCTGGTGCTGGGACTTCTCGTTCTGGGAGGTCGCGACCAGGCCGGTGGGCAGGTGGGTCAGGCGCACCGCGGAGTCGGTGGTGTTGACCGACTGCCCGCCGGGGCCCGAGCTGCGGTAGACGTCGACGCGCAGGTCCTCGTCGGGCACGTCGACGTCGGTCTCGGCCTCGGGCAGCACCGGCACGACGTCGATGCTGGCGAAGCTGGTCTGGCGTCGCCCCTGCGAGTCGAACGGGCTGTTGCGCAGCAGGCGGTGCACGCCGTGCTCGACGTTGAGCAGCCCGTAGGCGTCCGGGCCGCGGACCTCGAACGAGGTCGACTTCAGCCCGGCCTCCTCGCCGTAGGACTCGTCGTAGACCTCGACGTCGTAGCCGTGCTTCTCGGCCCAGCGCACGTACATGCGCTGCAGCATCTGGGCCCAGTCCATCGCGTCGACGCCGCCCTCGCCGGCCTGGATCGACATGATCGCGTCCTCGGCGTCGTACTCGCCGGACAGCAGCGTGGCGACCTCGACCTTGTCGACGCGCTGCGCGAGCTGGACCAGCCCGGTGCGGACCTCGGCGACGGTGTCGTCGTCGTCCATCTCCAGGGCGAGCTCGTTGAGGACCTCGAGGTCGTCGAGGCGCTCGATCAGCTGGTCGTAGCGCCCGATCTGCTCCTCGACGCGCTTGAGCTGCGTCGTGACCTCGCGGGCGCGGTCGGTGTCGTCCCACAGCCCGGGCTCGGCGGCGTTGGCCTGCAGCTCCTCGAGACGCTCGCGCTTGGCGTCGATCTCGAGGTACTCGGCGATCCGCGCCACGCGCTCGCGCTGGACGCCGATCGCGTCGAGCTGGTTGTCCGCCATCCGGGTGTCCTCGTGGTGCTGCTGGGCGGCCGCCGATGCTACCGACGGGCGTCCGCGTGCCCCCGGCCCACCGCGGCAGCCGCCCGGCGCACACCCGCGAGCGCCGTGGTGCGCCGGCCGCACGTCCCGCACCCCCGGTGCAACCTGCGGCGCCTCCGGACCGTCGAGAGGGGTGTGGACCCGTGAGGAGGCCCCCGTGGAGCTGGTGCTGGTGCTGCTGGTGATCGTCGTCGCCGGGGCCGTGTCGACGAGCAGTATCGTCCCACGCCATCCCGCCGCACCCGAGGACCGGACCCCCAGCTGAGCACCGGACGCGTCCGCTGGCTCGCGCTGCTGCCCGCCTCCAAGGGCGTGTCCGGGGGCGGCAGCGGGCCCACGTGGGCCGAGGCGGCGCGAGGACCGGCGGCCGACCTGCTCGCCCACCTCCGCGCTGACGCGTCCGACGACCCGCTGCCCCCGGCACGGCGACCGACGCGCCCGGCGTGGCAGCGCTACACCGGCGTCGTGCACCAGCACGCCGACCCGGGTGCGCTCAGCGGCGCCGACCGGGACCGCTTCCGGCGGCACGTCGCCTACGTCAGTGCGCTGGCCGGACTCGTGCGTGCGACCGACCCGCTGCCCGCGTACCGCCTGGAGATGGCCCACGTCGACGCCGAGCTCGGTGGGCTCGGACCGTGGTGGCGACCGCACGTCACCGCAGCGCTGGAGGAGGCGCTCGCACCCAACGCGGTGCTGTGGCTGCTGACGGGGGGCGAGTACGCCCGGGCCGTCGGCGAGCCAGAGCACGTGCGCGTGGTCGAGCCCCGCTTCCTGCGCGCCGACGGCGAGCGCTCGCTGCCGAGCGCGACCGTCAAGCAGTGCCGCGGCCAGTTCGCCCGGGCCCTGTGCGAGCACCCCCGGCTGGCCCGCCGCCCCGGCGACGACGGCTGGTCGCAGGTCGAGCTGGTCGCCGCCGGCAGCCCGGTGCGGTTCGTCGGCGAGGACGACGGCGTCCCGCTCTGGCGCGAGGCGGGCTGACGACCCGGTGTGCGGCGGGTCAGGCCTGCTCGGCGAGCAGAGCGTCGAGGTCGACCACGTCGAAGCCCCACAGCTCGGAGTCCGTGGCGGCCGGCTTCTGCTCGCCCTCGCGACGCTCGCTCGCGTGCGCCTTCTTCTCGTCGTCGCCGGCCTGCCCGCTGCCCGACGACTGGTGGCCCTGCTGGAAGTCGCGGCTGTTCAGCCACGCCTCGAAGGCCTCCTGGGACTCCCAGCGGGTCAGGACCATGTAGCGGTCGTTGCCACCCGCGGTGGGGCGCAGCAGGTCGAAGCCCTCGAATCCCGGGGTGCCGTCGACGGCACGCTTGCGGCCGGCGAAGCGCTTCTCCAGCTCGGGGCCCATGCCCTCGGGGACGCTCAGCAGGTTGATCTGGACGATGCTCATGGTGTGCTCCGTGGGAGATTGGACGCGGGGTGCGAGGCTACGAGCGCACCGGCCCCTGGGGGTCGGGCCGGGGTGGTCACCAGAACATCGTGCCCGGGGCGCCCTTGAACGGGCCCACCACGCGCGAGGTGATCCAGCCGCCGTAGAACGCCCCCTCCTGCGGGACGACCTCCTCGCCGTCGACCGTGCAGGTGCCGACCCGCTCGGGGTAGACGGTGACATGGCCCGCGATCCCCACGAAGCCGGGGGTCGGGTCCTCGTAGGACCAGCCGACGTCGGCCACGACCGTGCCGTCCGGCAGGTGCAGGTCCCAGTAGGTCGCCGCACCCTTGAACTCGCACACCGTCCGCGGCGCCGCCTGCGGGCGCAGCAACCCGCTGTCGACGTCCTCGCGCGGCAGGTAGTAGCCCGGCGGGTGGGAGGTCTCCAGCACCCGCACCGGCCGGTGGGTCTCGGCCACGACGCTGCCGTCGGGGGTGCGCACCACCACGTGCTCGTCGACCGGGTCGACGGCCGGCGGACGTGGGTAGTCCCAGACCGACTCCTGGTCCGGGCCGGGCTGGTCGCGGCGGACGGGCGGCACGGTGGCTCCTCGGTCGTGGACGGGAACTCGCAGTGCCGGTTCGCGGACGCGTCGCGGCCCGGATCGCCGCCGTGCGCGTGCACCGCGGGCGTAGGCTCGACGAGGCCAGGCCCGACCGACGCGCCCGACGTCACGGCCCCGCCCACCCCGATGGCACGCATCCCCGACCGCATCGAGTTCGATCGTCGCTGGCGCGCGATGGAGTTCCGCGACCGGCGCCGGGTCGTGCGCGCCGTCAACCGCGGCACGCAGGTGGACAGCCGCAAGGAGGCGGCGCTGGCGGTGGTCCTGGCGCGTCGCCAGCAGCGCTTCTGGCGCGGCGCCCTGGTGCTCGGGCCGGTGCTGGCGGTGCTGGTCGCGTGGGTCACCGACACCTCCGACGACGTGGCCGTGATCCTGGCCAACGCGGCGCTCGGTGCGCTCGGGCTGGCGGCCGTGTCGTGGTGGTGGCTGCGCAACGCGCGTCGCGCGGAGGCGCTCAACACCGAGCACGCGCTGCGCGGGCGGCGCTGACGCCAGCACGCGACCGACGCGCGGCCGAAGCGGTGCCCGCGACTACGGTCGCGGCCGACGGAGGTCGACCATGGGCGCAGCGGACGAGCCCGGCGCGCCGTACCCGGGCGGGGACGACCACCGACGTCGACGGGTGCGGTTCGGCCCCGACCTGCACTCCGGCGACGCCCCGGACTACCGCTTCTCGCTGGCCAACGAGCGCACGCTGCTGGCCTACGTGCGCACCGCGCTGGCGCTGAACGCCGGTGGGCTCGCAGCCGCCACGCTGCTGCCGGCCGAGGAGGTCGCGGCGCGCGAGCTGCTCGGCGGTGGCCTGGTCGCGCTCGGGGCACTGCTGACGGTCGGGGCCTTCCTGCGCTGGTCGGCGAACGAGGACGCGATGCGCCACGACGCCCCGCTGCCACGCTCGACGCTCCCGCTGCAGCTCGCGGTGGCCTCGATGCTGGTCTCGGTCACGCTCGTCGTGCTGCTGCTGGTGAGCTGATGGTCGGGCGCCCACCCGGTGACGTGTTCGAGCGCGGCCTGCAGCCGCAGCGCACGGCGCTGGCGTGGCGACGCACGGGCAACGCCCTGGTGCTCTCGGGGATCCTGCTGCTGACGCGTCCCGAGCTCGGGCTCGGTGCCCTGCGAGTGGCGGTCGCCGGCTTCGCGCTCCTGCTCGGCGCGACGTTCCAGTGGGCGGCGTTCAGCGACGCACGGCTGCGCGACGTCGACACCGGGCAGGATGCATGGGTGCGCCCGGACCGGGTCCGCGTGCTGCTGGCCGCGGCGGTGGTGGTGCAGGTCGTCTCCCTGCTGGCCGTGCTCACGTCACGGGCCTGAGCCTCACACCGCTGCGAACCACCCGATCGCGCCCATGTCCGCCAGCCGGTGCTGGTGGGGGTGGAACATGTAGCGCCCGCGCTCGGGGAGGGTGAACTCGACGATCGCACGGTCGCCCTGGGTCAGCGCGATCGTGTCGGCGTGCAGGTCGGGCTCCAGCGACGTGCCGTGCCAGAACACGTCGAACGTCTGGGCGTGCAGGTGGAAGCTCGCGACGGGCTCGTGCTCGAGCATGTTCAGCACGTGGACGCGGACCAGCTCGCCGACGGGCACCGTGATCGGGTGGCGCTGGTACCAGCCGGCCACACCGTTCCAGGCCACCAGCTCGTTGCGCCCGTCGTCGTCGAGGTCCCAGCCCGACAGCAGCAGCACGACCTCGTGCGCCGGGGGCCGGCCACCGGGTGGGTCGACCAGGAACGCGCCGTACAGCCCCTTGGCCACGTGCATCGCCAGCGGCGGGGTGTGGCAGTGGTACGGGTGCAGGCCGAACGGCTCGGCAGTCACCTCGTAGGTGAACTCCCCGCCCGGGGGGATCGGCTCCCAGCCGTCCATCTGCGGACTGTGCCGTCCGTGCAGGTGGAGGTTGTGCGGTCGGTCGGTGCGGTTGCGCAGGTGCACCCGCAGCGTGTCACCCTCGGTCGCGCGCAGCACCGGGCCGGGTGCGCGACCGCCGTAGGTCCACGCCCGTGCGACGGTGCCATGGGCGACCAGCAGTGAGGTGTCGAGCACGTCGATCTCGTACTCGCGGACCTGGCCCGGGGGACGCCCGTCGAACCCCGGCGGGAACGTCACCGCGTCGAGCAGCCCGTCCGGCGCGTCCAGCGGAGGCGACACGCCGTGGCCGTAGTTGGCGCTGACGGCGGCGTCGCCGACCACGCCACGGCCGTCGACCACGCCCGGGTCGCGGACCGTCCCGGTGGCGTGCACGGGACCGTCCGCCGGTGCTGCGAGCGCCTCGGCGTGGCCGTGCAGCCCGGTGGCGGCACCGACCTCGTGCCCGGCGAGTCCCAGCCCGAGCAGCCCGGCCCCACCCAGGCCGGCGCGACGCAGGAACGCGCGCCGCGACGCGCCGCGCGCGTCGGGCTCGTCGGTGACGTCGGGCGCGTCCTGCCCACCCTCCAGGTCGGGGGCGTCGTCGGGACGGGACGGGTCGGTCACACGAGCCCACCGGTGACCGCGGCGGCCGCCAGCACGACCAGGTACGCCAGCAGCCCGCCGACGGTGAACGCGGCGCGGTGCCAGCCCGGGATCGGCGAGCCCCCGACCGCGTGGTAGGCCAACGGTCCGACGAACGGCACGACCAGCACGCCGAAGGTCCACCCGAGCGTCGCACCGCGGCCGAGGTCCTCGCGGCGGGCGAGGTCCTCGCGGCGGGCGAGGTCCCAGAGCGCGATCGACGTCCATGCGGCCAGCAGGACGAACGGCAACAGGTAGCCGTAGAGGCTGAACAGGCCGGGCCAGAACCCGGCGGCGAGCGGCATCCCGGACATGGTGGCCTCGCTGGTGGTGTGGACGGGGCCCGCGGCGGCGGGCACGGAGAAGCTGTCGAGGTCGCGCTCGGCGGCGGCGAACTCGCCGACCGCGGGCCGCACCGGCGCGTCGGGCGCCATGGACTCCTGCGGTGGTGGGACCGGCGCGGTGCGCCAGTCGTTGATCGGGAACGGGCCGGCCTGCTCCGACTGCGCGAAGCGCCCGGCGAGGAACATCAGCCCGGACGTGTTGGAGCCCATCGGCAGCCGCACGGCGGTGCCGCAGCCGTGCAGCAGCTGCAGCCCCGCGGGGATCGTGCGCGTCAGCTCGTTGTCGGCCAGGCAGTCGCCGCCGAGGCCCGGCCCGGTCAGCAGCACGTCGGCGTAGGCGGAGCCCTCGATCACGTTGCCGCGCACGGTGTTGCCGCCGGAGAACCAGATGTTGTCGTCAGGCAGCGGGACGATCGCGACGCCGGCCGCGGCGTGGTCCTGGATGCGGTTGGCGACCAGCGTCGAGTCGCGGGCACCACCGAGCACCACCCCGATGCCGCGCGAGGAGTCCTGGATCTTCAGCGCCGGCGCGGTCGTCGACGAGTTGTCGTGGAGCAGGTTCCCGGCGACCACGACGTCACGCACCGGTGGCAGCAGCTCGGAGTCGAGGCTGTTGGGCACGATCCCGGCCGCGTTGTCGCGCCACACCGAGTCGTAGATGTGCACGCCCGACGCGTTGGTGCCGGAGTAGCCGAGGCCGTTGCCCTCGGCGAGCACGTCACGGATGACCGCCTGGCAGGGGTCGCACTGGCCGATGTAGAACCCGGCGTCCGGCGAGCCGGACGCGTAGCTGTGCTCGAACAGCCCGTCGGTGGCGTCGAACGCGTAGATGCCGTAGACGCCGTTGTTGTAGGCGGTCAGGTGCGAGCCGCGGTAGCCCTCCAGGCCGGTCCAGAACACCCCGTTGATCGTGGCGTTGCGCACCGTGAGGTTCTCGACCGCCACGCCATCGGCGCCCGCGACGTTGATCGCGTTGGGTCGCTCGAACTCCCCGTCGACGATGACCTCGTCACGGTCGCTGCCGCGGATCGTGACGTACGGCGTGGCGACGTCGACCTGCTCCTTCCAGACGTACCGGCCGTCGGGGGCCAGGTGCGCCTCGTCCTGCGGGGCCGGCCCGACCAGCACGAGGTCGCCGGGCTCGGCCGCGTCGACGGCGTTCTGGATCGTCGGGTGGTCGTCGGGCACCCGACGGGTCGTGCCGGTCCACTCGGTGACGGGCTCGACCGGGGCGTCGTCGCCGGCCGCGGAGTACTCCACGTCGCCGACCACCAGCACCGCCGCCATCCCCCCGCCCTCGGCGGTGCCGTGCAGCGTGCAGAAGTACTCGTACACACCCGGCTCGTCGAGGGAGATGTCGATGCGCGTGCCCGGGTCCTGCACCGCGCCCGCGCTGTCGCCGAGCGCCTCGCCGGTGGACCACGACCCGTCGACCGCGACGGCGTTGTGGACCGTGTCGCCGGTGTTGACGAAGCGCACCGTGTCGCCGACCGCGACGCGGGTGACGTCCCTGGTGAAGAAGTTGTCCTGCATCCCGACCTGGACGCGACCGTCCGGTGCGGCGGCGTCATCACCGCTGCAGCCCGCGAGGACCAGCAGCGCGAGCAGCGCTGCGGCGAGGCCGACCAGGGTCCGACGCACCACGTCTCCCTCGTGGGGTGGGCCCGGAACGCTAGACGCGTCGACGTTCCGTGTCAGCGCACCACGCACACGCCCTCGGCGGCCGGCGGCGTCACCTCGAGCCGAGCAGCTCCTGGAACCAGCGGAACGAGTCCTTCGGCGTGCGCTCCTGGGTGTCGTGGTCGACGTGGACCAGCCCGAAGCGCGGCGCGTAGCCGAGCGCCCACTCGAAGTTGTCCAGCAGGGTCCACGCGAGGTAGCCCTGCACCGGCACGCCCTGGTCCCGGGCCTGCAGCACCGCGGCGAGGTGGTCGGTGAGGTACGCGATGCGCGCCGGGTCGTGCACGACACCGTCCGCCTCGGGCTCGTCGGGCAGCGGGATGCCGTTCTCGGTCACCATCAGCGGCAGGTCACCCAGGTGCGCGTGAGCCTGGTGCAGCACGGCCGTGGCGGTGGTGGCGTCGATGCGCCAGCCGAGCATGTTGACCGGCTCGTCCGGCCCCGAGGGTGCCTCCTCGACGCCGTCGAGCCCCGGTCCCGGCGGTCGCAGCTCCGGGTCGTCGCCCGCGCGCACGACCTGCGGGTAGTAGGTGTTGATCCCGAGCCAGTCCAGCGGCTCGGCGATCGTGGTCGCGTCGTGCTCGTGCTGGTAGGTCTCCGGCTCGACCAGTGCCGCGAACGACGCCACGACGTCGGCGGGCGGCGCCCCGGCCAGCGCACCCAGCCAGTAGCGGTTCTGGGTGCCGTCGACGCGCTCGACGGCGTCCAGGTCCGCCTCGCCGTCGGTGGCCGGTCGCACGTCGTTGAGGTTCAGCACGATCCCGACGCCGCGGGCGCCGGCGGCCCGAAGCGCCTGGGTCGCCAGGCCGTGGCCGAGCAGCAGGTGGTGGGCGGCCAGCACCGAGCCCGGCTCGTCACGCACGCCCGGTGCGTGGACCCCGCGTTCGTAGCCGAGGAACGCGGAGCACCACGGTTCGTTCAGCGTCGCCCAGCGCTCGACGCGGTCGGCCAGCCGCTGCGCGACGACACCCGCGTAGTCGGCGAAGCGCCCGGCGACGTCGCGGTGGCGCCAACCGCCGAGGTCGTCCTCCAGCGTCGCCGGCAGGTCCCAGTGGTACAGCGTGCAGTTGGGCGTGATGCCGCGCTCCAGCAACCCGTCGACGAGCCGGTCGTACCAGTCGAGGCCGGTCTGCAGCGGCTCGCCGCGGCCGGTCGGCTGGATGCGCGGCCACGCCACCGAGAAGCGGTACTCGTCGACCCCGAGCTCGGCGAGCAGGTCGAGGTCGCCCTCCCAGCGGTGCCAGTGGTCGCAGCCCGGGTCCGGGCCCTCCCCGCCGTCGATCACGCCGGGCCGCAGCGCGAGCGCGTCCCAGATCGAGCGACCCTTGCCGTCGGCCGCCACCGCGCCGTCGACCTGCGGTGCACTGGTCGCGGTGCCGAGCACGAACCCGGCCGGCAGGTCCGCCGCGCGCAGGTCGCGTGTCGGGCTGGTCGGTGCGGGGCGTGGGCTCACCGGGCTCACTCCCCCAGCGTGCGCAGCGCGGCGGCAACCACGGCGTCCGCGGTGATGCCGAACTCCTCGAAGATGGTCTCCGCCGGGGCCGAGGCGCCGAAGTGGTCGATGCCGACGGCCTCGCCGTCGATGCCGACCCAGCGCTCCCAGCCGAAGGTCGCTGCGGCCTCGACCGAGACGCGCGCCGGGACCTCCAGCGGCAGGACCTGCTGGCGGTAGGTGGCGTCCTGCTGCTCGAACAGCTCCCAGCTCGGCATCGAGACCACGCGGGCCGCCACGCCACGGCCTGCGAGCGTCTCGGCCGCCTCCACCGCGAGGTGAACCTCCGAGCCGGTACCGAGCAGGACCACGTCCGGCAGCCCCTCGTCGTTGGTCGCGTCGCGCAGCACGTACCCGCCGCGCGCGACCGCCTCGACCGGACCACCGGGCTTGTCGCCGAGGTCGGGCACGCCCTGGCGGGTCAGCGCCAGCACGCTCGGTCCGTGGCTGTTGTCCAGCGCCGCGACCCAGGCGCCGACGACCTCATCGGCGTCGGCGGGGCGCAGCACGGTGACGTTGGGCATCGCACGCAGGCTCGCGAGCTGCTCGATCGGCTGGTGGGTCGGACCGTCCTCACCGAGGCCGATCGAGTCGTGGGTCGCGACCCAGACCACCGGCTGCTCCATCAGCGCACCGAGGCGGATCGCGCCGCGGGCGTAGTCGGTGAAGATCAGGAACGTGCCCGCGTACGGCCGGAAGCCGCCGTGCAGCGCCATGCCGTTGCAGATCGCGCCCATGGCGTGCTCACGCACGCCGAAGCGCAGGTTGCGCCCGGTCCGGTCGGTCGCGGAGAAGTCGCCGCCGTCGTCGACGTCGGTGTTGTTGGAGCCGGCCAGGTCCGCCGAGCCGCCGAACAGCTCCGGCAGCGAGGGGGCCAGGGCGTTGATGACCGCGCCGGAGCTCTTGCGCGTGGCACCGCCGGCCGACGGCGCGTCCGGCAGGGCGTCCCGCCAGCCGTCGGGCAGGCGGCCCTGCATGCGGCGCTCGAGCTCGGCGGCGCGCTCGGGGTGGGTGGCGGCCCACCCGTCGTGCAGCCGCTGCCAGTCGGCGCGGGTGGCCGCGCCCGCCTCGTGGGCGTCCATGTGCCCGGCCACGTCGTCGGGGACCGTGAACGGCTCGGTGTGGGGCCAGCCGAGCGCCTGCTTGGTCGCGGCGACCTCGTCCACGCCGAGCGGTGACCCGTGCGAGCCCGAGGTGCCGGCCTTGGCGGGCGAGCCGTGCCCGATCACGGTGCGCACCGCGACCAGCGAGGGACGTCCGTCGCCCTGCGCCGCGGCGATCGCGGCCCGCAGCGCGTCGAGGTCGGTGCCGTCGGCGACGCGCTGGGTGTGCCAGCCGTAGGCGTCGAAACGCGCCACCACGTCCTCGGTGAACGCGAGGTCGGTGCCGCCGTCGATGGTGATCTGGTTGTCGTCGTACAGGTAGACCAGCCGCCCGAGTCGCAGCGTGCCGGCCAGCGACGCGGCCTCCGAGGCGATGCCCTCCATCAGGTCGCCGTCGGAGACGATGCCGTAGACGCGCTGCGGCAGCAGGCCGACGCCCTCGGGGTCGAGCTCCGCGGAGAGCCGCTCGGCGGCCAGCGCCATGCCGACGCCGGTCGCGAAGCCCTGACCGAGCGGTCCCGTGGTGACCTCGACGCCCGGCAGCGCCTCGACCTCCGGGTGGCCGGCGGTGACCGAGCCCCACTGGCGGAACGCACGGATGTCGTCCAGCGTCGGGCGCTCGTAGCCGGCCAGGTGCAGCGCGGCGTACAGCAGCATCGACCCGTGCCCGGCCGACAGCACGAAGCGGTCGCGCGCCCACCAGCCCGGGTCGGCCGGGTCGTGGCGCAGCGCCTCGCGGAACAGCACGTACGCCATCGGGGCACAGCCCATCGGCATACCGGGGTGGCCGGACTCGGCGGCCTGGACGGCGTCCATCGCGAGCGTGCGGATGGTGTCGACCGACGTGCGTGCGAGGTGGGCGTCGGCGGCGGGCGTGGCGAGATCGGCCATGGCTGGCTGTCGCTTTCGTGGGCGACTCCCGGCGCGTGGCTGGCGACGGGGGCGGGGCGTGCGTGCGGGCGTGGGCAGCCTACGCGCACGGCACGACGCACCACCGCGGCGCGGTGGCGACGACCGGACGAGGCGGCGGGGGCGACGGTGCGACGACCGCCGGGAACCGGCCGTGGGCCGGGCGAGGGGCGCAGGGGGGTCGGGCTACGTTCGCGCGACCGCGCCCTCGACACCAGGTCCGCCCGTGCCCCCGCTCCCACAGCGCGTGACGCTGCGCGTCGCGCTCGAGAACCACCCGGGGATGCTGGCCCGGGTCACCGAGGCCATCGAGGCGGCCGGGGGTGACGTCGCCTCGACCGAGCGGGTCGAGGGCAAGCGGCACGTGGTGTTCCGCAACGTCGCCGTCGACGTCGCCGACGACGCCCACGCCGAGGAGGTCGCCGCGGCGGTGCACGCGGTCGACGGCGCCGAGGTGCTGGCGCTGGAGGACGACGTCATCGCGGCCCACGAGGGCGGCAAGATCGAGCTGCGCAACCGCGTGCCCGTGCGCGACGCCAAGGACCTCGCGCTGGTCTACACCCCCGGCGTCGCCAAGATCTGCCGCATGATCGACGAGGACCCCGTCGCCGCCTACCGGCTGACGATCCGCGGCAACGCCGTCGCCGTGATCACCGACGGCTCGGCCGTGCTCGGCCTCGGCGACATCGGCCCGCTCGCCTCGCTGCCGGTGATGGAGGGCAAGGCGATGCTGCTGAAGTCCTTCGGTGGCGTCGACGCCTACCCGATCCTGGTCGACGAGCAGGACCCGGACCTGTTCGTCGAGACGGTCGTGCGCATCGCCAGCGGCTTCTCGGGCATCAACCTCGAGGACATCGCCGCACCACGCTGCTTCGAGATCGAGGGCAAGCTGCGCCAGCGCCTCGACATCCCGGTGTTCCACGACGACCAGCACGGCACGGCGATCGTGGTGCTCGCCGCGATGATGAACGCAGCGAAGGTCGTCGGACGCGAGCTCGAGAGCCTGCGGGTGGTGGTCCAGGGCGTCGGCTCGGCCGGCGTGGCGATCATCGGCCTGCTCCAGGCCGCGGGTGTCCAGGACATCGTCGGCGTCGACGTCGACGGGATCCTCGAGCCCAGGCGCAAGGGCATGGACTCGATCCGGCGGCGCGTCGCACGCCAGACCAACCCGCGTGGCGTGCGCGGCGGCAAGGAGCACGCCCTGCGCGACGCGGACGTGTTCATCGGCGTGTCCGGACCCAACACCCTGCCGCTCGAACTCGTCCAGACGATGTCGGACGACCGCATCGTGTGCGCCATGGCCAACCCGACGCCCGAGATCCATCCGGACGTCGCCGGCCCGCACGTGCGGGTGATGGCGACCGGCCGCAGCGACTTCCCCAACCAGATCAACAACGTGCTGGCGTTCCCCGGCATCTTCCGCGGTCTGCTGGACGCCGCCGCGACGGGCATCAACGACGAGATGAAGCTCGCCGCCGCCCGCGCGATCGCCGGGATCGTCGGCGACCAGCTCGCCGCCGACTACATCATCCCGTCGCCGTTCGACCGCTCGGTCGCCCCCGCCGTCGCCACGGCGGTCGCCGACTCGGCGCGCCAGCAGGGCCTGGTGCGTCCCGGCAGCCGCGGCTCGCTGGCCAAGGAGACCGAGGCCCAGGCGCACGAGGCCGCCAGCCGCGCGGTCCAGCGCGCCGTCGCACGCCGCTTCGGCGAGGCCGAGGCGGCTCGCGAGGCCGAGCCGGACGACAGCTCGAGCGACCACGATCACGGCCATGGGCAGGACGACGACAGCGACGACGGGCAGGCCCCGACGCCCGTCGTGCGGACACCGGGCCTGCCCATGTGAGGCTGCGGCTCAGCTGCTGCCGAGGCGGTCCCGGATCTCGCGCAGCAGCACGATGTCCTCGGGGTCGGCCTCGGGCTCGGGCTCGACCGCGTCGGCCCGCTGCATGCGGTTGTAGGCCTTGACGACCAGGAACAGCGCGAGCGCGACCAGGACGAAGGCGACCATCTCGGTCAGCACCGCGCCGACCGACCCGGAACAGACCTGGTCGCCGACCTGGATCCCGAGCTCGGGGTCCCCGCCGGGGCTGCACGCGAACGTGCCGAGCTGGCTGAAGTTCGGCTCGCCGACGAGCATCCCGATGATCGGCATCAGGACCCGCTGGACGAGTGCGTCGATGATGGGCTTGAACGCTGCCCCGAGGACCACGGCGACCGCGAGGTCGATCACGTTGCCCCGGTTGATGAACTCGCGGAACTCCTGCATCACGGCATGGCTCCTGCTCGCGGACCGCCGACGTGCCGACACTAGGCCGCCCGGGCACGGGTGGGCCGGCGCCGGGGCGTGGGCGTGGGCGTGCCGGTCAGGACTCCAGCGCGTCGAGCCATTCGACCAGCACGGCGCCGAGACCGGCTGCGACCTCGGGTGCCTCGTGGCGCCGGCCGTCGGGCGAGCGCACGCCTGCGACGGTCAGCCCGTGGTCCGCACCCTCGACCGCGTGCACGGTCGCCCGGCGCGGCAGGCGCCGCAGGTGCGGCACGAGCTGGTCGGGCCCGCCGAAGGCGTCGTGGGTGCCCTGCAGGAACAGCACGGGGACCGACACCGCGGGCCAGTGCCCGACGCGCAGGTCGTCGGGCTTGCCCGGTGGGTGAAGCGGGTAGCCGAGGCAGATGACGCCGTCGACGTCGATCGCGTCCTCGGCGACGGCGAGCGTCGCGACCCGCCCGCCGTAGGAGGCCCCGCCGGCCGCCCAACCGCGGCGGGGCCCGTACGCCTCGCGCACCGCACCCAGCACCGCCGCGTAGCCCTGCACGGCTGCGGTGGCCCGGGGGGCGCGACCACGTCCCGCCTCGCGCCACGGCAGGTTCGCCCGCACCACGATATGGCCGCGCTCGGCCGTGGCGTCGGCCAGTGCGACGAGGCGCTCCTGGTCGAGGTCGCCCCCGGCACCGTGGGTCAGCAGCACCGCGCGGCCACGCGGCGACGACGGCCGGTGCACGGCCACCGTGACCGACCCGACCAACGGGTGCTCGACGGCGACACTCCCACGCTCCACGTCGACCCTCACGCCGCACCCACCACGCGCCCGGCGCCGGCGGCCTCGACCGCCAGCGCGGTCGCGGCCGTGCGGTCGACCTTGCCGTTGTTGCCGCGGGGCACGGCGTCGACGACGACCACGCCACGCGGGCGGCGGTAGCCGGCCACCGCCGTCGCGGCCTGCGCCAGGAACGCCTGCGGGTCGAGGCCGTCGGCGGTCGGGACGACCAGCGCGACGGGACGGTCCCCGAGCCGCTCGTCCGGCAGGCCGACCAGCACGACCTCGGCAATCCCACCGAGCCCGAGCAGCTCCTGCTCGACCTCGGCCGGGAACACCGAGAAGCCACCGACCTTGAGCCGGTCCGCGTCGCGGCCGGCGAACTGCAGCAGCCCGCCCGGGAAGCGTCGCACGCGGTCGCCGGTGGCGAACCAGCCGTCGTCGCCCGGTCCGGCGTCGGGACGGCCGCGGTACTCCTCGAGCACGCCGCCGCCCCGGACCTGCAGCTCGCCCACCTCACCCCAGCCGACCGGGTCCCCGGCATCGTCCACGGTGCGCATGGACAGCGCGGGCGAGGCGACGCCGAGTGCCGGCAGCGCGCCGGGCAGGGGTGGGAACAGCCGATACGCGGCGGCGCCGGACAGCTCGACCATGCCGTAGACGTCGACGAACGCGGCCGGCAGGACGGTGCGGCCGGCAACGCGCAGCACGGCACCGCGCCGCTGGAAGCGCCGGGCGCGCGCGTCGGGCATCGCATCGGCCGCGGACACGAACAACTGGACGCTGGACAGGTCGCGCCCGTCGGCGCCCGCGGCCTCGAGGTCGGCGTACATCGTGGGCACGCCGACGAGCACGTTGGGCCTGTCGGCCTCGACGCGGTCGAGCACCGCGTCCGCGTCGAACCGGGCCGCGTGGAGGTGCTCCAGGCCGGCGCAGAGGGACACGAGCAGCACGCCGAGGCCCATCACGTGCGCCAGCGGCAGCGCGGCCAGGACCCGGTCGCGTCCGCCGCGGGGCCCGCTGCGGTGCCCCAGCGGGAGCGTGCCGAGCAGCGCCCCGACACCGAGCAGCCCGCTGCTCGTCAACGCAGCGGCCTTCGGTTCGCCGGTCGTGCCCGAGGTCGTCAGCAGCAGGGCGACGGCGTCCGGGTCGGCGTCCGAGCGGGGCGGCACCGGCGTCGCCACGTCGGTGCCGAGCCACGCCGCCAGGTCGTCGGTCGTCACGGTGTCGTCGTCCAGGGCGAGGCGTGCCAGCACGTCCGCGTCGCCGACCACCGCGTCGGCCCCGGTCGCCCGCGCGACGGCAGCCGCCTCGGTCGGCGTCAGGCGCGGATTGCACAGGGCCGGCACACAGCCGAGCCGCGCGAGCGCGACCGCGTGCAGCAAGGTGTCGATGCGGTTGTCGACCGCGACCAGCACGGTCTCACCCGCGACGCGGCCGCTGCTGCGGTGCGCCGAGGCGAGCAGCCCGACGGCCGTCTCGAGCTCGTCGTAGGTCCTGGTGCCACCGAGGTGCACGCCGGGCGTCGGCGCCGGGTCGGTGACGGCGGGACGGTCGGGGTGACGGCGTGCGAGCACGTCGGTCAGGGAACCGAGGTGGACGCCGCGCAGCGAGGGCTTGCCGGGGAGCACGATGGTCCTCGTCGAGGAGTGCGACCCGCTGGACGCTACCGGCTCGCCAGGACCCACCAGTCCGACCCGGTCGCCCTCGGACAGCACCGGGACGGCCCCGGGCGGTAGCGGGCGGTAGCGGGCCGGGCAGCCCGTCCGGTCAGCCCGACAGGGGACGGCCGCGACCGGCGGACAGTTCGCAGAGCACGTCGACGAGCTGCTCCGCCCGCTGGTCGAGCAGGGCGCGGCGCTGCGTGGACGTGCGGCGGCGCGAGCGGCGCCAGCCGAGCTGCTCACGCTCGACGGCCAGGCGCAGCAGGGCGTTGACCGCAGCCAGCAGCTCGGTCCGTGCGACCGGGTCGTCCACGCTGCGCACGGCCCGGTACGCGAGCTCGACCCGGGCCGCCCAGTGATGGCGGTCGGGGCCAGCAGGCGGCGCCGGATCTGTCTGGGGCACGAGCGCTCCGACGGTCAGGTCCCACGTCGCCCGTCGGCCACGCCGAGGGCAACGTACGTCGCGTCCGCGCCCCCCTCACGCGACCGAACGGGCGGACCGCCGCGCGCGCACCACCCCCGCGACTAGCGTCCCGGGCATGCGCAGCTACCCCGAGCACCTGCTGACCGACGACGAGTCGGTGGTCCTGCTGATGCACCCGCACTGGCGCGTGCTGCTCGGTGCGCTCGGCTGGCTGCTCGGGGCCGTCGGTGTGGTGGTCACGGGCTACGCGCTGCGCGACCAGGGTGACTGGGTCCTTCCGGCGGCGGGCGTGCTGGCACTGCTGGTGGTCGTCGGGTTCGTCGTGCCCCCGATCGTGCGCCGGCTGTTCACGCAGTACGTGCTGACGACGGAGCGCATCGTCGTGCGCGAGGGCCTGGTGGCCCGGACCGGCACGGAGATCCCGCTGGAGTCGGTGACCAACGTCGAGTTCACCCAGACCGTGATTGAGCGCATGCTCGGCTACGGCGACGTGCTGCTGGAGTCCGCCGGCCGGTCGGGACAGTCGCGCCTGCGCGACGTGTCGGACCCGGAGGCGTTCCAGTCGCAGGTCTACGGCGTGCGGGAGCAGCGCTCGCTGCACTTCTCCCGCGGTGGCGGCCCCGGCCCGCGGGACGTCGCGTCGCAGCTGGAGGCACTGGCCGACCTGCACGACCGCGGCAAGCTCTCGGACGAGGAGTTCGCCGCCCAGAAGGCCCGCCTGCTCGACCAGGGCTGAGCCGGGTCAGCGGCACGCGGGCGCGTGGTCCAGCGGGGCGGCGAGCAGGCTCGGCCACTCCTGGGCGAGCGTCCATGCCGTGCGCAGCGGGCCGGCGTCGGTCCCGGCATCGAGGTAGCTGACCTCGACCCCGGGCGCGAGCGCGTCGATGCAGCGGCCGACCAGCACCCGCGTGCGGGTCAGGTGGTAGGTGCTGGTGACGACGACCAGCCGGTCCCAGCCGTTCGCGGCGGCGAGCTCGGCAGTGGCCAGTGCCTCGCCGGAGGTCGAGAACGGCGCGGGGCGCACGCAGTCCACCACGACGTCCGGCAGGTCGGGCACGGCGTCGCACCGCACCAGGGGCGGTTCGAAGGGCACGTGCAGCAGCAGCCCCGGGCTGGCGCCGACCACGTCGAGCTCCGCGAGCAGGCCGAGCCCGGCGTCGAGCCGCTCGCCCCCGCCGCCACCGAGGACGACCACGGCGTCGGGCGCCGGGCCGGTCAGCTGGTCCACCGGTGGGTCGCTGGCGGGCCGCACGAACAGCGGCACGCTCGCCACGACCAGCCCGACCAGCAGCAGCGCCGCAGCCAGCAGCACCCGGCCCGTCCGCGACGCCTCACCCACGGCGCGACCTCGACGGGTCGACCTGGCGCACGACCTCGACCTCGACCGGGGTCGCCCACGAGGGCACGGTGGACCAGCTGGGCACGGGACCGGGCGGCAGGGTGCGCGCCACGACGAAGCGTGCGACGCGCGACGGTGGGACGGCGTCCCACGGCGTGCCGCCGTCGGTGAGCACCACCACGACGTCGGCCGGGGCCGGGCGTGCCACGGCCGCGGCCAACCCGGGCCGCAGGTCGGTGCCGCCCCCGCCGCGCAGCACCACGTCGGCGGCCCCGGCGACGCGCCGGACCTCGTGCACGGCGGCATCGACCGCCAGCAGCGTGCAGCCGCCGTCGCGGCCCCCCGCCGCGCGTGCCAGGGCCTCGACCTCGGCCAGCACGGCCTCCAGCTCGGCACGGCCCATCGACGCGGAGGTGTCGACCACGCACGCGACGCGGGGCAGGCGGCGGCGCTGGCCGGGCAGCACGACGCCGGGCACGCGGCGGCGGGACGGGCGGGCGTGGGTGTGCTCGCCGATGCCGGCGGTGGTCGCCAGGCCCCGACGCACGGCCCCGCGCAGCTGCTGGCGCCAGTCGACGCGCGCGGGTTCCAGCGCCGCCTCGGCCCAGCGTCGCAGGCCTGCGGGGACGCGCCCGGGTGCGGCTGCGGCCGCGGCGGTGACGTCGCGGGCGACGGCGTGGCGCACGAGTTCGCGATCGACCGGGTCGACGCCGGCAGCCACCTCGACGCCCGCGTCCGCGAGATCGACCGCCAGCGCAGGCCCACCGGCGACGGGGCCGCACGAGCCGTCGACCGGGCCGCGCCGGCCCGGCACGACCAGCGCGCGGCCGCCACGCGTCCCGGGCACCTGCCGGCCCGCCGCCCCGTCGCCCGTCACCCCGTCGCCCGCCCGCCCGTCGCCGTCCTGGCCGACACGTGGCAGCGCGGCGTAGTACTGGACGGCGGTGCCGCCGGGCTGCAGCGGGCGTCCCTGCCGGTCCTGCAGGTCGTCCGGCAGGACCGGCGCCCCCGGCAGCCGCACCCCGCTGCGCACCAGGTCGTCGTTGATCGCCGCGTCCGCGCAGAGGTTCCACGCCCACGGGTCCAGCCACGACCCCTCGCCCGCCGCCTGCGCCGCGTGGTCGCGCAGGGCGTGGCCGACCTCGTGCAACAGCACCCCGGCACAGCCCTGCACGCCCCAGCGCGTGAACGTCGTCGGGTCGACCAGCACGCGCCATGCGTCGTCGACGGCCCAGGTGTCGAGCCCGTCGACCGCGCACGGGCGCAGCCGGAACACCGCACTGGCCAGGTACGGCATCAGCACGTGCACGGCGTGGAGCCGCACGGCCGACCACGACTCGCGCTCGTCGGCCGCGAGCGGGCGCGCCGCAAGCACGTCAGCCCCCCAGCCCGGCGGCGCGCAGCAGCGGCCGGAACGCGCTGACCAGCGCCGCCGGCACGCGGGCGCCCTCGGGCCGCACGCGCAGCAGGTCGGCGACGAACGGCGCCGCGAGGTCGCCGCGGGCCCCGGCGGCGGCGCGCTCGAGGACCTCGGCCGCGGCCTGCCAGCGCTCGGCGTCGGCGCCGATCGCGACGTGGGCGACGACCGCGCCGAGCACCGCGTAGAGGCGGTCGTCCCGGTCGTCGACGTCGAGCCCGGCCGGGTCGGCGAGCAGGGCCTCGGGGTCCGGCAGGTCGGCGTGGCGCCACCACGTCAGCAGCTCGACCGCCGAACCCTCGCCGACGAGGCCGGTCGCGAGCAGGTGCTGCGTCGCGAGGTCGTCGTCGTCGACGTGGGCGAGGCACGCCGCGAGGTGCTCCCACGTGCGGGGGCTCGGCCACGGCCCCGCCGCCGCGGTCGGGTCGTCGGGGACCGCGTGCAGCAACCCCGGTCGGTGCCGCACGAACGCGGCGACCCGGGCGCGCACGGCGCGCTGGCGCGCGGGCCCCGGCTCGAGCGCCGCACCGGCGTGGGGCACGACCGCGTCCCAGCCGATCGTCATGCCGGACAGCCACGCCCCGACGTCGGCGACGAGGTCGACGTGGCAGAAGCGGTTCGCGGTCGCGGGTGCGAGCTGCCAGCCGTCCGCGGCGGTGCGCAGGTCGTTGGCGGCGGCGATGCGCACGACCTGCTCGGGCAGGCGCACGTCGCCGACCCAACCCTCCTTGACCACGCGCAGCATCGCCGCCTGGACGGCTGGCGGCGACGTCGAGAGCTCGTCGAGGAACAGCCACCCCCGCCCGGCCTCGACCAGCCGGCGCGCCCACGCCGGCGGGGCGAGGCGCACGTCGTCGGCGGCGGTGACCACCGGCAGCCCGTTGAGGTCGCTCGGTTCGCGCAGCGACCCGACCACGACCTCCAGCGGTGCGTCGTCGGCGGCCGCGAGCGCCTCCACCAGCGCGGTCTTGCCGATGCCCGGCTCGCCCCACAGCAGCACCGGCACACCGGCTCGGGCGGCGGCCCGCACGGTGCGCAGCACCGCGACGTCCGTGACGGCGGTCCCCACACGTCCTCCAGCTGTCCGGTCCGGTCGGCGCCCGGCGCCACAGCCGGACGGGGTCGACCGTACGCGGGGGGTGTCACGCCGACGCCGCAGCCGAGACGCCGCCCGTGCGGCGGTCGTCCACACCCCGCGGCGGGCGGCCATGACACGACCTCCACGACAGGCGACCATGGCCGACCCCGGATCGGGAGCCCCGTGCACCTGCGACGCGCACCACTCGTGCTGGCGCACGAGGTGCGTGGTGCGACTGCTCGCCTCGCGACGCCGTGCGGACCCGAGCGAACTGAGCCTACGGTCGACACATGCCACCTCCGAGCGTCTCCAGCTTCGACCCGGACGCCCCCGACCCGGGCGGCTGGGGGGTCGACGAGGTCTGGACCGACCCGTTCGACGAGGTCGCCGGGCCGCAGGACGTGTGGGTCGACCCCGTCGACGCCGAGCCCGCCCTGGACACACCCGCGGCCCGCGCCGACTGGGCGTACGGCCGCGCGGTCGACACGGCGACGCCGACGGCCGTCCTCGAAAGCGTCGTCGACGACCTGTCCACCTGGGACGTCGAGGCCCTCGCCGCCGAGATGCACGACGGGCTCGGCGAGGTGCCCGACCCGCGCCCCGGCGACCGGCCGGACGTGCTGGTGCTGCGCCGGCTGCTGGCGCACCCCAACCGCCCGCACGACGTGGCGGCGCGGCTGGTGGCGGGCTGGCTCCGGGACACCGGCCGCGACCCCTGGCTGCTGCTGGTCGGGCTGGCGTCGGAGGGGGCGGTGCCGGACGACGACCTCGTCACCGTCGTGACCGAGGCGTGCGACGCCGCGCGCGTCGACGCCCCACCCGCATGGAGCATGCTCGCCACGGCGCTGGCATGGGCTCGTCCCGACGGCGACGCCGTGCGCGACCTGCTCGCGCTGGTGCCGTTCCCGCTCGAGCAGCCAGCGCGGGCATGGCCCGACGCGCTCAAGGAGGCGGGCGGTCTCCCCGGGGGCGTCAAGGACGCCGCCGGCGCCGCGGGCGAGGCGCTGGGCTGGGACGGACGCAGGCTGCCCGGACTGCCCGCCGAGGTCGTCGCGTCGCTGCACGAGGCCGACCGACGGGCGCGGGCCGACTCCTTCGCCGACCGCATCGAACTGTGCCGCCACGGCCCCGTCGCGATCACGCCGACCGGCGTGTCGGTCCCGTCGCACACGCGTGGCGAGAAGGCCTACGTCGCGCTGCTGGTCGGCTCGCACCCGGTCTTCCGCCTCAAGCGCGACTGGCCGGACCGGGCCGACGAGGGCGGCGCGACCGGCTGGTCGTGGGCCGGGGCACGGGTGCTGGAGACGCGCGGGCTCGGGTGCGACGCGTGCCGCGACGAGCCCGATCGTGGCAAGGCCCTGTTCGTCACCGACGGCAGCCACGTCGCGCGCGTCCGCGCAGCACGTGTGGCGGCCGTCGTCGAGCGCCTCGAGGCCGAGGCGCAGCGGCGCGACGCCGGGGACTGAGGCTCAGCGCACCGGGAACACCGCGCTCCCGGTGGGCACCAGCGCGGCGGCGTCCCACGTCGTCACGCCGCCGTCAGCCACGGTGACCAGCCGGTCACCGGCGACGAGCACACGACGCGGGCGCTGCTCCCAGCGCTGGCCGACGTCGAGCGCCCCGAGCTCCTGCAGCGTGCCGTCGCCGCCGACGCGGAACAGCAGTGCCCCGAGCCTGCTGGTCCCGTCGGGACGCCACTGCTCGAACGGCACGCCGACCAGGCCGTCGGCACCGACCAGCAGTGCGTGATGGTCGTGCTCGGCCTCGCTCCAGGCCTCGGGCGTGACGTGGACGTCGTCACGCGTCGGCGCGGTGGGGGCGGACACGTCGAAGGTGGACACCTGCAGGCCGCGGGTGACGCCGGTCGTCGGGTCGGCGTCCTGGCCGATCCCGAGCAGCCGCCCGCCGGCCAGCGGGTGCAGGTAGGAACTGAAGCCCTCGATCTTCAGCTCGCCGAGCACGCGCGGGGCCGTCGGGTCGGCGAGGTCGACGACGTACAGCGGGTCCGTGCGCCGGAACGTCACCACGTACCCCGTGGCGCCGAGGAAGCGCACCGACTGGATGTCCTCGTCCGGGCCGAGCCCGTCGACGCGCCCGACCTCGACCAGCCCGGTGCCCTCGACCCGCAGCGCGACGACGCTCGACTGCGTCGGCCCGTCCCAGCCCCCGGTCGTCGTCGCGGTGCGCAGGACGCCGTCGTGGATCGACAGCGCGAACTGGTCCACCAGCCGACCGTCCACGCGACCCGACGCGACGTGGGTCACCAGCGTCCCGTCGGTGTCGAACACGTGCAGGTCGGTGTGGGTCGCGCCGGGTGCCGGCCACGGCATCGACGTGCCGACGGGCGGGTCGACCTCGACCAGCCCGTCGGCGGCGACGTCGGGCTGTGCCAGCGGCTGCGGCACGGGCAGCGGCTCGCCCCACGCGCTGGTCGCGACCACGACCCGGTCCGGTGTGGCGTACAGGACCTCACCGCCGGCGACCACGGCCTCGCTGTCATCGATGGCCAGGGCGTCACCGGTCGCGTCGAGGGTGCTCAGCGTGAGCGTCCCGAGGCCGGCGAAGGAGGTCGGCACGCCGACGCGCTCGCACGGGACCAGGGCGCTGCTGGTGCTGCTGCCGTCGGGCGTGACGGTGGTGACCGTCGGCAGCCAGTCCTCCAGCGTCGTGGACGCCCAACCGGCGTCGAGGCGTTGCTGCAGCTCGGCGTCGTCGACCGGGGCCCCACCCGCCCACGGGTCCACGACCGGGGGCGCGCTGCGGGTCGCCAGGCGCAGGACGCCGTCCACGGCGCGCGCCTGCACGAGGCTGCCGTCGACCTCGAGCCGGGACACCTCGCGCGGCGCCGTCGGGTCACCGAGGTCCAGCAGCGTGACGGTCACGCGCTGCTGGAACCCCGGCAGGACACGCGCGTCGCCCGCGGCCCGTGACGCAGCCACGCCGACGTCGGCGTGACCCAGGGCCACGACCCGCTCCGGCCCGACCGCGAGCAGGCCGAGGTCACCCCACGGGGCGACCTCGAGGCTGCCGAGCTCGACCGGCGTCGGTCCGTCCACGTCGAGCACGCGCACGACCCCCCCAGTGCCGGTGACCAGCAGGTCCCCGACGCGCTCGACGAGGTCGGGCTCGTCGACGCCGGCCTCCTGGACGTTGGTGCCGCCGGCGCCGACCGGTGCGGCGCTGCCGGAGGCGGGGTCCGCTCCCCCGCCGCTGTCCTCGGCGGCCGTCGGGGACTGGGTCGCGAGTCGGTCGACCGCGGTCCAGCCGGCCCCGGTCGCCGCACCGAGGTGCTGCAGCCCGGCGAGCAGGTCGTCGCAGTCGGTCGGTGCGACCAGCCCGGCGGCGAGCACGCTGCCGTCAGGCGCCCCGGCGAGCTGTGCGAGGACCCCCGCCGGTGCGGCGACCTCCTCCCCGAGCGGGCCGCCGGGCCCGTTGGCCCCGCCACCCACGACCACGGCCGCGGCGACCGCCGTGCCCGCCGCCACCACCAGTGCCGTCGTCCTGCTGCCCATCCCGGCTCCCCGCCCACGTCGTCGCGTGGTGGGACGCCGCCCGCACCGCCGGGGTTCCCGCGCGGGGTCACCTGTCGGGGTCACCGGTCCGGGTCACCGGTCCGGGTCACCAGTCGGCGAGCCGCTCTGCTGCGATGCGCTCGCCGGCGGCGACCAGCTCGCGCGAGACCTCGGGCTCGAAGTCCAGCAGGTCACCGAGCCCCTCGATCGGACTGTCGGGCAGCACGGTCGCAAGCTCGATCGCACGGTGCACCGTCGCGTCCGGGGCGCCCCGCACGAGCTCGTTGACCGTCTCGGCATGGTCGACGTCGTGCACCAGGGCGGCGCGCAGGACGTGGTCGATCGCCATGGCCACCACGTCACCGATGCTCTTCGGGGGCGCCGCGGCCGGCTCCGACGGGGAGGTCCCGACGACCACGACACGCTCCGGGGCGTGGGCCAGCGCCGCGTTGAGCGGCGTGTTGGACGTCAGCCCACCGTCCCAGTACTGGACACCGTCGACCTCGACCGGACGGAACAGTCCCGGGATGGCGGCGGACGCCAGCACGTGGTCGACGGTCAGGTCCGCGACGACCAGCCGGGAGCGGTCACGGTCGTGCTGGCGCAGGTCGCGGTTGCAGAACCGCAGCAGGCGCCCGGTCTCGACCTCCACCGCGGTGAGCGTCAGCGTGACGTCGTCGCGCAGCGGGAGCCGCTCGCCCCCGAGCTCCTCGACCAGCAGCTCGCGCAGCGGACCGAGGTGCAGCAGCCAGCTCCAGCCGAGCGCGTCGAGCAGCGTCTCGGTCGTCGACGCGCGACCGAGGCCGAGGAGGTAGCGCGGGCCACGCAGCAGGGCCCCCGGACGGACCAACCGGTGCACGTCGAGTCGCGGCCGCAGCACGTCGTGTGTGCGCAGCGAGGTCCACAGCTCCACGATCCGGTCCGCCGACCACCCGCACGCGACCGCGGCCCCGGTGATCGCGCCGGCCGACGTGCCGGCGATGACGCCGGCGTGCAGGCCGGCCCGGTGCAGGTGGCGGACCACGCCGGCCTCGAAGGCACCGCGGGCACCCCCGCCGGACAGGACGAGGGCGAGGGACGGGTCGGTGGATGTCATGCCGCCACGCTGCCGGGGTTCGGCCGTCCGCGCCACCCCACGTACGGACGGGTCGGGCCGCACCACGAGCCGGCGCCCGCAGGGTCGCGTCGCGGACGGACGCTCAGGCGTACCCGAGGAGCTTCGCCGCCAGGTCGGCGAGGACCTCGCTGGCCCCGCCCCCGATGCCGAGCAGGCGCACGTCGCGGTAGTGCCGCTCGACCTCCGTGCCGGTCATGTAGCCCATGCCGCCATGGAGCTGGACGGCCTGGTCGCAGGCCCACTCCCCCGCGGCGACCGCACCGTTCTTGGCCATGCACGCCTCGGCGACCACCTGCTCGCCCGCAGCTGCCCGGAGTGCGACCTGCCGGGTGTAGGCGCGGGCGAAGTCGACGCGCTGGCGCATCTCGACCAACCGGTGGCGCACCACCTGGCGGGAGACCAGCGGACGGCCGAAGGTCTCGCGGTCGCGGCACCAGGCGGCGGTGAGGTCCAGCGCGCGGGCCCCGACGCCGTACGCGTGCACCGCGAGGCTGAGGCGCTCGTCGACGAAGTTGCTCGCGATCAGCCCGAAGCCGCCACCCTCCTCCCCGACGAGGTGGTCCGCGGCGACCTGCACGCCGTCGAGGCCGATCTCGGCGGTGTCGGAGCAGCGCCAGCCCATCTTGTCCAGCGGGGCGGAGACGGTCAGGCCGGGTGTGCCCCGCTCGACCACGAGCAGCGATATCCCGCCGGCTCCCGGACCGCCGGTGCGGGCGGCGACCACGACGAAGTCCGCCCGGGTGGCGCTGGTGATGTAGGTCTTCGCACCGTCGAGCACCCAGTGGTCCCCCTCGCGGCGCGCGGTCGTGCGCAGGTTGTTGACGTCCGAGCCGCCACCGGGCTCGGTGATCGCCAGGCAGCCGAGCAGCTCGCCGGCCAACGTCGGCCGCACCCAGCGGTCGACCTGTTGCGGGGTGCCGGCCTGCGCGAGGTGCGGGACCGCGATGCCGTGGGTGAACAGCGCCGAGAGCAACCCCGACGACGCGCCGGCGTCGAGCATCGCCTCGCTCAGCACCGTGACGTCGACCACGTCACCGCCCGACCCGCCGACGGCCGGGTCGAAGCCGACCGCGAGCAGACCGGCGTCGGCAGCCGCCCGGTGCAGCCCTCGCGGCACCAGGCCGTCCCGCTCCCACGCGGGCAGGTCCTCCACGACGTGGTCGCGCGTGAAACGGCGGGCGACGTCGGCCAGCGCCCGTCGCTCCTCGGTCGCGAACGGGTCGACGGACCTGGTCACGGTGGTGGACACGACGGCTCCGGTGGCGCAGGGGCGAACGACACGACGGAACGTTACGCGCCAGATCGTTCCGCGTCCACGCCGCCCTGCTGGCTCCCCCGCGGGGGTCGTCCCACGGGTCGAGTACGGATCGACCCCACGGATCGACTACGGGTCGACCACGGGGTCGACCACGGGTCGACTACGGATCGAGCTCGCCCTCGAACTCCGGCACCGGGCGCTGTTCGGCCTCCTGCTGCGTGGTGGCGCTCCCGTTCGCGCCGATGTCCTCGACCAGCCACTGCATCTCGTCGATCTCCCGGCGCTGGGCGCGGATGATCGCGTCCGCCAGCTCGCGCACGCGCACGTCGCGGATCTCGGCACGCTCGGAGGTCAGGATCGCGATCGAGTGGTGTGGGATCATCGCCCTCATGTACGAGCTGTCGTCGACCGTGGCCTGGCTGCGCACCAGGAACAGTGACCCCGCGATCAGCGCGAGACTGCCGAGCACGATCGCAGCGTTGAGACGCACGCTGCGGTACATCCCGAGCATGAACAGCAGCATCACGATCGCCATCGCCCCGCCCATGACCAGCACCATGTAGACACGTGTCTCCGAGAAGGTCACGTGCTCCAGTGCCCAGCTGTTGGTGTACTGCAGGCCGTACATGACCAGCACGGACGTCGCGACCATCGCCGCGAAGCGCAGGTAGGAGGCGCTCGAGTCGTCCGGTCGGTCGCTGGTGGGCTGGTCGGTCGGTGCTGCCGGGTCGGTGGGTCGCATCGTCTCTCCGCAGGTCGATGTGGCCCCACTGTGGGCTGGTTCGGGACCCGCCGCTGCCGCAGGAGCCCGGCGAACGGACCCCGGCGACCGCCGGCACGCGCCCGCCGGGGAGGAGCCCAGCCGGACGTGCGCCGCCCACCTCGGGCGGGCGGCGGCTGGACGATCGGCCTCGGACGTCGCTCAGCCGGCCGAGGCCGCCCCGTCGGCGTCGCCGACCGGCATGACCAGCAGCGAGACCAGCCCGAGGCCAGCGCCCAGGCACGCCGCGAACACGGCCCGTACCAGCGGCGCGGCCAGGTCGACGGGCAGCTCGGGAGCCGTCAGCCACGGCACCCCGAGGACGCCGACGGCCGCCAGCGCGGCTCCCCCGAGCACGACCAGACCGCGGCGCTGGTTGTCCGGGCGGCCCGGCACGAACGCCGCGGCGAGCGGCGCGAGCGCACCGACCACGGGCGCGACCAGCGGCGGCAGCGCGACCTCCGCCCCGGTGGCCAGGCCCTGTTCGGCCAGCAGCAGCACCGCGGCCGTGCCGCCGCCGACGGCGGCGGCGACCGCTGCGGTGGGGACAAGGCCGCGCCGCACGGCGAGCACGGCGAGCGCCCCGACCACGACCAGGGCGACCGCCGGGAGGACCGGCGTGGTGTCCGGCACCCACGCGAGATGCCCCTCGACGGCCACCTCGGTGCCGTCGACGACCATCGGGACCGCCCAGGTGAAGACCTCCTGCTCGTCGCCCGCACCGGGGTCGACCTGCTGCGGCAGTGCGGGCGACATCCAGTGGATGCGGTGGTCGTGCCACGCGAACGTGCCGTCGCTGGAGACCTGCTCCCACGCCGGCTCGGCCTCGGGCCCCGCCCCGGGTGGGGCGACGGTGCCGTAGCGCTCCTCGCTGACGTAGAACGCCTGCGAGTTGGTGTTGACCTCCACCCTGCCGTCCGGCAGCCAGCGCAGGAACTGCTCCTCCTCCTCGTACCCGGGGACCTGCACCTCGGTGCCGCGCGGCACCTCCAGCACCAGGAACGCGTCGCCACCGGACACCCGGGCCTGCAGCCCCTCGGGGACCCCGTCGGTCACGACCGAGCGGTAGTTGGTCGGCACCGCGGGGTCGGCGTTGGCCCCGGGGGCGAGCAGGAGCAGCAGCAGGGCGGCCAGCAGGCCGCTGGTCGTCGCACGGGACAGCGTCGGCACGGCGCCTCCGGGTCGGTCGTAGGGTGGGTCGGGGACGGCGGGTCGTCGGGGCCCGCCGGGGCGGTCGCGGTCAGCCGCCACCGACGAGCAGGGGGATGGTCACGTCCGCCTCGCTGAACCGGTCCAGGCGCACCAGCACGGTGACCTCCCAGCGGCCGGGGACGACCAGCTCGTCGCCGTTGAGGACCCAGTGGCCGGGTCCTGCGACCAGCGGCTGGCGCACGATCGGGCCGATGTCGGCGTCGGGCTGCACCAGCTCGAGGGTGACGTCCTCGACGTCGTCGAGGGGTCGGCCCGTCGCGTCCAGCGCGTACAGGTGCATCGAATTGCGCCCGGCGACGTTGGGGTCGACGACGAGGTCGAGCTGGACCTCGTCGGTCAGCGCGACGGTCGTCTGGAACGTCCCGAGCAGCCCGGCAGCCTCGGCGGCGGGACGTTGCTGCGACAGCACGCCGGTCACCGCGAGCACGGCGACGAGCACGAACACCTCGACGCGCACGACGGCGTGCAGCCGGCGCCAGCCGTCCTCGCTGGCTGCCGTCGACGGGGCGGTGTCCACGCCGCCGGGCGTGGTCGCGGTGGCGCCGCCGGCGGGCACGGCCACCACGGCGCGCTGCACGGCCGGCACGAGCCGTTGGCGGTTCCACGCCCCGAGGCCGATCACCACGGTGGCCAGTGCGACCTTCGCCAGCAGCAGCTGCCCGTAGGTCGTGCCGAGCAGCGCGTCGGGCGAGCGCACGGTCGCCCACGACAGGGCCACGCCGCCGAGCACGACGCCGACGACCGCGACGGTCGCCAACGACGACCACGCGGCGACCAGACGCGCCCCGCCGACGGCGTCGTCGTCCAGGCGCCGGCGCCGCAGGTGCATGAGCAGGGCGACGAGCCCGCCGAACCAGACCGCGCCCGCCGCGAGGTGGAGCAGGTCGGCGGAGACCAGCAGCCACGCCGGGTCGACGGTGCGGGTGTGGCCGTCGAGCACGAACGACCCGAGCGCGAGCGCAGCGGCCCCCAGACGTGGCCCGCCGCGCAGCAGCAGCACGCCGACGAGGGCGACGAGGCGCACGAGGGCCGCGACGCCGACCCCCTCGACCAGCACGGCGGACAGCTGCGCCGGGTCGACCATCGCCGCCAGACCCTCCCCGGAGACCACCGCCGCCTGCAGCGGCACGGCCAGTGCGGCCGCCACCACGCCGACGAGTGCCGCCACGCGCACCGTGCGGGCCAGGTCCGGGACCCCGAGCCGGCGCTGGACCAGCAGCACCCCGGCCAGCAGCAGCACGGCCAGGTAGGACGCCACGATCCCGAGCGTGCGCAGCGCGGGCCACGGGCCGTCGTCGCCCGCGAGCAGGGACGCGACCAGCGAGGCGTCCGCCGAGCCACCCGCGCCGACGGTGAACACGAACGCACCGCGCAGCGGGTGCCCGTCGGCGGACACGACCCGCCAGGTCACCACGTACGCGCCCTCCTCCAGCGGCTCCAGGGCGGCGCCGACGACCAGCGGGTCGTCCGCTGCAGCGACGGGGGCGGAGGTGTCGACCCGGTCGCCGGCGCCGTCGAACACCCGCACCCCACCCGGGGGCGGGCTCACGGCCTCGTTGAAGGTCAACGTGACGGCCCCGGGTGCGGCATCGAGCGCCGTGCCGTCGACCGGGGTCGTCTCCACCAGCTGGGCGTGCGCGGATGCCGGCCCGGCCGCAGTGAGGAGCAGCGCGACGGCACCGAGCAGCGCGACGAGCAGCCCGGCGAGCGGGCGGCGGATGGCGGGTGGCGGTGACGTCCTCATCGTGCCGCGAGGCTATCGACGCGCGGCTGCTGCACTGCGAGGGCGGCGAGCGGCCAGACGGCGACCGCGAGGACGAGGTGGGGCAGCTCCGGCGCGAGTCCGGTGCCGCCGACGACGCCGAGCACCGCGACGACGAGCCCGGCGACCGCGGCCAGTCCGACGGTCGGCAGCAGCCCCGCCGCCAGCGCCGGCCGCCACGCCACTGCGGCGAGGCCGCCCGCGGCCGCGAGCTCGTACACGGCGAGGTCCGCGGCCAGGTGCTCGCCCGCGAGGCCGGTCAGCGTGGTCACGGCGAGCACGAGCTGCGCGAGCGCCGCGAGACCGAGCAGGCCACGCAGCCTCCCCAACGCCTGCCCACGGTCGCTGGCGGCGCCGACGAGCACGTCCGCGGTGCCGTCGCGCACGGGGTGAGCCCGTGCGGCGGCGACGGCGAGGTCGATGCGCAGCACCCCGTCCTCGTGGGCCCTGCAGCCGGCGCACCCGGCGAGGTGGTCCCGCACGACGGCGCCGGCCAGCGGCGCGTGCTCGCCGTCGAGGCGCGCGGACAGCGACTCGCGGACGGACTCGCAGCTCGGACGCATGGGTCGCTCCTGGTCTCGACGGTGTTCGCCGCCGGCGCGGGGCCGGTCGGTCCGGGTGGTCGCACGGCACGGCCGTACGGTTCCCGACGACGCGGGCCACCGGTGCAGCGACGCCACTGCCGTCCCCGTCCCTCCCCGA
>Ga0306912_1000210_pt1 | contig 36444 bp, 31 predicted proteins | sample AntRauFillE10628_FD_190443 | JGI IMG/M metagenome (GOLD analysis project Ga0306912, IMG submission 190443) | Saline lake microbial communities from Rauer Islands, Antarctica - Metagenome Filla E10 #628 (v2) (version 2) | ecosystem: Environmental > Aquatic > Non-marine Saline and Alkaline >...
CTACAGAGCTATCTTAATGAATACTGTTATAAAGTAAATAGACGTTATTTCGGTGAACAACTATTTGAAAGAGTCATGTTGGCAGCCGTTGAGCAACCATGGTACGGACCTAAAAAATCAATATTATTTTAGCGGAGAGTCATTTTAGTTTTTAGTCGTTTGAGATTAATTTGATAAAAGTCAAAAAAAGCATATGGTTTGTTTGCAGATGGAGCATTATTCAAAGTTCCAATAAAGTACACATTATCATTGTACCCATACGCGTAAGTAGAAGCGTTACTTTCTCCATTTGGTATACTTCGCTTTTTGACAACCCTTTTCTTCAGAAGGTCATAGCTAATTAATTTGCTGTTAATAAGATCATGTGCTATGATTTTTCCTCTAGTAGCATCATAAAACCATGAAAGAGAAATAGGTAAAAAATCTGACATCAAAAATGAACTGGAGTCTTTATTATATGAAAATAATACCTGCTCTCCATCACTATCCACATCATCAAACACTAATGCTTCTTCGTAACCAATATTTATGGCAGGACCGACATAAGAAAATTGGGCAGCATCAATATCAGTGATTATAGAATCAAGAATATAAAAACCTTGCCCAGTGCAGAACATGGACAAGGTATTTATTAATATAACAAGTAAAAAACGCAATTAATCGTCAGAATGTATGATCAAGTCGTAGCTCACAAGCCCTTCGCTATCCACACTACCCGTATATGAATACTCAAAGGTTTGGCCATCTTGCGAGAAGGTTCCATTTCCGCTTGTGGTGCCGCCAGCAACGCTCATTTCAACATCATTTATAAGATCTGCAAATTGAGAATCACTGCCCCCAGCTGCTCCTGTATTAAAGTGACAGTTATTAGGGCCATCACCTATGCATTTATTAGTCTCAAGCTCTGGTGTCTTAGTCTGGCTAACGGTTCTGTAGGTAACTACTCCAGTAAGCCAGTGTTTTTGTCCACCTGATTTTTTATATCTATATTCTTTTCCAAAAGACACTACAGAAAGTGCCATTAAAACGCACAACAAAGTTGCTTTCAATTTCAAGTTACTCATATCAAATAATTTATTAAAAAAACTCCTACTCTGAAATACTTTTCGGCAACCGCAGCTTTAGAAATAATTTAGGCCTAAACTTCTAAGACTTTATAAAGCAAAAAATAAAAAAACGATTTAACAAAATTTTTGAGATTTTTTTATTTCAGGTTATCTTCAAAAATAAGTGTTTAGCGATAAAAAACCTTGAAGGTTTAATTTCTAGCGGTATAAAAACTTCCGGCTTCGGTCTTCGAGCTTCTCGCCCTTTTAGAAAATTACCACGTCCCCGGGCGAAGCTTTGAGGAAAACCGATGCCTTTTGGCTTAGTGTTCAATTAGAGGGTGCGTTTTGGGGTGGTGTTTCACCAATTCCTCTTGTAGATTCAGCGGCTGTGCAAAACCCATTAAGGGTTTTGATTTATGAGATTCACGCTTTTAAAATAAGTCTTAGTTGCTCTTGATTTGAGGCACACAACAGGTGTCTTGCAAAGCGGGGAAGAGTCATTTAAATACGTTTGTTTATGATTACTTTAAAAGCACTACAGCACTACCTTTCAGCAAACTAAAAATATAAGTTATGGCATTTAAGATTATATCATCAATAGTGAATGGAGTAATGGGAGGCCTCAAAGGTGCTTTACAAGGAAGTGCAAATCTGGCTAGTACCGTTGTGGTGTCGGTAAAAAACCTAGCAATAACCTCCCTTAAAGTTTTGGAGCGATTAGGGCTCGTTATTCCAGGTATGTTAGTGAGCCTTTTCCTTTTCAAAGCCTGATCCGATTCAGACCAGAAATAAAACTCTACAAACCAAGACTTAGCAAGGTTTTCAGAATGATCTTTTAAGATAGGTTTTTTATAGGGTTTCAAATTGGCAGACTTTTGGCAGACTCTCAGGAAATCAACAGTCTGAACGAGTTCTAAACTGTTGATTTCCATGGTAATAAAGTCTTGTGGAGCTGGCGGGGTTCGAACCCGCGTGCAAACAAGGGAAGCAAAGGCTTTCTACATGCTTATTTTGTTCTTGAGGTTTTCGTCCATTGGCTGGGAACAAACACCCCACCGCAGGCTTATTTGTGAATTACAGTGTCACGAGTACTACACAACACATTACTCGCTAGTTCGGATTTGATGACACCTCTAGTTCCTACCCAACCAAACATAGGGGAGGAGAGATGACTTGCTCCCGCGTCTAACGCGTGGATTAGCAGAAATCACATACTGTGACTTAAGCGGCAAGCGCGAAATTATTTTCGCCTCTTGTTGTTTTGAAGTATCTGTTTTACGGGCGACACCCTCATAGCCCGGCATGCTTACAATCGAATCAACTTGCTGTCGAATCCATTCAGCCCCAAATTTTTAAAGAACCTTTTTTCTAGACTGCAAAGCTAATACCTTTACCGCAAATATTAGCGAAATGAAGATAGGCATTATTAAAGAGGGCAAAACTCCACCTGACCGACGGGTGCCACTTAGTCCTAAGCATTGTGAAATTCTGCAAGAGCGTTATCCCCAACTAGAAATTGCTGTGCAACCTAGCGATATAAGAGCTTTTAAAGACTCAGAATACGAAGCCTTAGGCTTGCCCATGCAAGAGGATCTTTCCGATTGTGACCTTTTGATGGGAGTGAAGGAAGTGCCGATAGAGATGCTGCTTCCCAATAAACGCTATATGTTTTTTTCCCATACTTATAAAAAACAAGAATATAACCGAGATTTACTCCAGGCGATTATTGCTAAAAAAGTAAGCCTAATTGATTACGAAATGTTAAAAGACCCAGGCGGCAAGCGTCTTTTGGGTTTTGGACGCTATGCGGGTATCGTAGGCTGCTATAATGGCTTTAGAGCCTACGGGAAACTAAGTGGTAATTACGATTTAAAGCCGGCTCACCAATGTCATGATCGTCTCGAGCTAGAGTCGGAATTGGTGAAAGTGGTTCTACCTAAAAATTTTAGAATTGCCATAACTGGCGCTGGTCGGGTAGCAGGGGGAGCCATGGAAATACTTTCCGCCCTTAAAATCACTCAGGTTTACCCCGATGAGTTTATCCGCGAAGATTTTAATCAAGAAGCAGTTTACACCCAACTCAATGTGCAAGATTACTTTCGCAGACACGATGGTAAAGACTTTAAGCGCAAAGACTTTTATCAAGATAGTGAAGGTTATGAGTCGAACTTTTTAACCTATGCCGCTCATGCAGATATGTACGTGGCTTGCCATTACTGGAGTGAAGACTCACCTCTTATCTTTAGCCGAGAAATGGCCAAAGACCCGCTATTCAATATAAAATTAGTAGCGGATATCAGTTGCGATATTGATGGACCGGTGGCCAGTACCATTCGCCCTTCTACCATTGCTGATCCTTTTTATGCTTATGATCCACTTTCCGAAAAAGAGGTGAACTTTGCTAGTTCAGGCAGTATTGCCGTTTCGGCGGTCGATAATTTACCAGGAGAATTACCACGCGATGCCTCGGAAGATTTTGGAAATGAATTGCTTAAGAATGTGATCCCCCATTTTTTTAATGACGATGAATTGGATATATTAGATAAGGCAACCGAAACGACTTTGGAGGGAGCCTTAAATTCGCATTATTCCTATTTAGAAGACTATATTGCCTAGACCCTTTAACCTGAGTTCGATGTAAAATTAGACCTCAGACCTCTTATAAATAGTGGGTTATAAGCCGAAGCGGTGAAGCAATAGCGTGCTATTGTAAACTGCTAAGGCGCCAAAAACCGCTTTTTAGAAGAGGCTAATAAGTTTTTTCCAATAAAAGCAAAAATTCTGCATCTAGCTCATTTGCTGTAGCCCGCTACAGCTGCACGATCTAGACTAGTCTTTTCCTTTTATTGAAAATCTGAGGCTATAATTTTAGGTCGAACTCAGGTTTTTGGGCTAATGAATTATCTTCGCAAGGCTTTTTAAACAGGGAAATTATTAGAGATTTGGCACAGACACCAGCAAAGTACATCGACATAAAGGCTATTTTACAAGAAAAGAATCCTACGCTAGCAAAGTGGCTGCCGTCTTTTATTGTTAATTATATCAAGCGCATTATTCATCAACAAGAGATCAATGAAGTAATGGCCCAGCACGGTGAGAAAGTGGGGCTGGACTTCGTTCGTGCCGGTTTAGAATCACTAAACACCAAGGTTGAGGTTAAAGGTTTAGAAAATATTCCCCTAGACGGTGGCTTTATAATGGCTGCCAATCACCCCTTAGGCGGCTTAGATGGTATTGCCCTTATGAAAGCGGTAGGCGAAAGGCGTGAAGACTTCCAGTTTTTGGTGAATGATGTTTTATTGAATATCAAAAACCTCGAGCCTCTTTTTGTACCCGTTAACAAGCTAGGCGTTAATCCGCGTAAAGCCTTACAGGTTATTGAAGAGACTTACGCTAAGGATATACCAATCTTAGTTTTTCCAGCGGGATTAGTTTCACGTAAGTTGGATAATGGGGTGGGCGATTTGCCTTGGCAGAAGAGTTTTATCGCTCGTTCTAAGAAATATAAAAAGGATATAATTCCTGTGCATATTGGCGGTAAAAATTCCGCTTGGTTTTATAACTTATCACGCTTTAGGACAAAGTTGGGTATTAAAGCCAATTTGGAAATGTTTTACCTTGCTGATGAGATGTTCAGACAAAGAAATAAGATAATTAAAATTACGATTGGTAAGGCGGTTAGCTATGAAGATTTTGACGATAGTCGCAATCTGGTAGAATGGGCAGCTTTTATGCGTGAGAAAGTTTACGCCTTAGCAAAGAATAAATAGAATTGGATGGAAGATATTATAGAACCAGTGGAGCGTGAAGCCCTTCTGGCCGAATTAAAAGAAGAACATTTTTTAAGAAATACCAGCAAAGGGGGTAACCAACTCTATTTGGTTAATTACCATAACGCACCCAATATTACCAGAGAAGTAGGTCGTCTACGCGAAGTAGCTTTCCGTGCTGCGGGCGGCGGTACCGGTAAAGAGCTTGATTTAGATGATTACGATACCTCGGCGCATGCCGCCTACAATCAGTTGGTGGTGTGGGACCCGCTAGATCAAGAGATTATGGCGGGATACCGCTTGCTGAAATGTCGTTTGGGTGAACGTGATGCCGATGGAAATTTGAAGTCAGCTACTTCCAAGCTTTTCAACTTATCTAGCCGCATGATTAATGAATTTATGCCTTACACTTTAGAGTTAGGCCGTTCCTTTGTACAGCCTAAGTATCAGCGTACTGCTCCGCGAAAAGGAATATTTGCCTTAGATAATTTATGGGATGGTTTGGCTACGGTTATGCTATTGGACCCACAGTTAAAATACCTTTTTGGAAAAGTGACCATGTACCCTAAGTACGATAGGGAGGCACGCAATATGATTTTAGCCTTTATGCGTCACTTCTTTCCCGATCCCGACGAGTTAGTACGTCCGCGTAGCCCCTTGGTGCAAAAAGAAGTTTTAGAACCTTATTACCCTCTGTTTAAAGATTTAAGCTATAAGGAGGCTCATAGGGTTTTGCATAACGAGGTTAAAGCAAAAGGTGAGAATATTCCCCCCTTAATCAATAGCTACATGTCTCTGTCTTCTACTATGCGTTCTTTTGGCACCGCCGAAAACAGCAGCTTTGGTACAGTGGAAGAAACAGGTATTTTAATCACTTTCGATGATATTGAGCCCGGACGAAAGGAGCGCTATGTTCAGTCCTTCGAAGCCAATAAGGTCTTCAGTGGTCCTGGAGCCTAGGTTTTTTAGATAATTCAAATTTTTATATGATCTATTCTAATCAGAGAGCATTAATGAGGGATTATGAGATTCTGAAACCAGTTCAGAATAGCGATTGATCGGGTATCTTGTGAGTCACTACTTGATCCTGTAGTATGCCATTGAAAAAAAGCACCTTATAAAAGATGTCATGGGTAACTTATCTCAGCGTTTCACTAATGGTTATGAAGATGGAGATGCTGAATTGAGTTCAGCATGATTAAGTGATAAAATGAATCAAATGAAGATAGTGAGGACAAGTATCACAGCACCGCGGTCTCCAATCTCTACTTAGTTATTTCCTTAAGATTGGCAATGGTGGCTGTGGGGTCTTCAGAATTGAAGACAAAACTACCTGCTACTAACACATCTGCGCCAGCGGCAACTAAGGCCTTAGCATTAGCACTGGTAACGCCACCGTCTATTTCGATTTGGGTAGTACAGCCAGCAGTCACAATCATCTGCTTTAGCTCACGCACCTTGGCATAGGTGTTCTCAATAAATTTTTGTCCACCAAAGCCGGGGTTTACACTCATTAAACAAACCAAGTCGATATCGGCCAGCACGTCTTTTAACAAGCTTACAGGCGTATGTGGGTTCAGTGCTACGCCAGCTTTCATTCCAGCAGCCTTAATGGCTTGTAAGCTGCGATGCAGATGGGTAGAGGTTTCATAATGTACGGTTAGGATATCCGCACCCACCGCTCTAAAGTCTTTGATATAACGTTCGGGCTTTTCTACCATCAAGTGAACATCAAGCGTTTTAGTAGCAATACGTTTGATGGCACTAATTACCGGCATACCAAAAGAGATGTTGGGAACAAACATTCCGTCCATTACATCCAGATGAAACCAGTCTGCTTCGCTTTCATTAAGCATTTCACAATCGCGACCAAGGTTTAAAAAATCAGAAGCCAAAAGGCTAGGAGCAATAAGAGCCATAGTAGAAAATTTATGAAAAATAAAGCCTCCCCTAGGGGAGGCTTGTGCTAGGTTTATCCTAAATAAGTTTTAAGAATTTTACTTCTTGAAGTATGTTTCAAGCGACGAATCGCTTTCTCCTTAATTTGACGAACACGTTCACGGGTAAGATCGAATTTTTCACCAATCTCTTCTAAGGTCATGGGGTGTTGACCGCCTAAACCAAAGTATAAACGTACAACGTCTCCTTCTCTAGGAGTTAGGGTAGCCAAAGATCTTTCGATTTCTGTACGCAAAGAGTCTTGCATCAAGTCATCGTCAGGATTCGGACTATCACCAGTATTTAATACGTCGTAAAGGTTACTATCCTCACCTTCAACTAAGGGCGCATCCATAGAAATGTGACGGCCGCTATTACGCATACTCTCCTTCACATCGTTCTCACCCATTTCTAGGTTTTCAGCGATTTCTTCGGGTGAAGGTGCTCTCTCGTTTTCTTGTTCTAGTGCGGCATAAGATTTATTAATCTTATTGATAGAGCCAATTTTATTTAGAGGTAGACGAACAATACGCGATTGCTCGGCTAATGCTTGTAAGATGCTCTGGCGAATCCACCAAACGGCATAAGAGATAAACTTAAAACCTCTGGTTTCATCAAAACGTTGCGCCGCTTTAATTAATCCTAAGTTTCCTTCGTTAATTAAATCGGGTAGGGTTAAGCCCTGGTTTTGATATTGCTTAGCCACAGAAACCACAAAGCGCAGGTTAGCCTTAGTTAACTTTTCTAAAGCTACTTGGTCACCCGCCTTAATCCGCTGGGCTAACTCAACTTCTTCTTCGGCCGTGATAAGGTCTACCTTACCAATTTCCTGAAGATATTTGTCGAGAGAAGCGGTTTCACGGTTAGTAACCTGTTTTGTGATCTTTAACTGTCTCATTGGCTTTTTGTGTTATTAAAAAAATTAATGAATCGAAAAAAAAGAGTAGAACCTAATCTTGACTCGGCTTATCTAATAAAGCCTTGCGAGATAGTTTTAGTTTACCACGATCGTCTTTTCCGATCAGTTTAACCTCAATTTTATCTCCTTCTTTCAATTCTTCCTCAACCTTCTCTAAGCGGCGATGGGCAATTTCACTAATGTGTAAAAGACCGTCAGTACCAGGAGCGATTTCAACAAATGCACCGTAAGGTTGAACAGAACGTACTGTTCCAGTAAATACATCACCTACTTCGGGCATAAAAGCAATCTCCTTAATACGGCTAATTGCTCTATTCATTTTATCCGCGTCAGTACCACTGATCTCTACTACACCAAATTCACCATCTTCTTCAATAGTGATAGTTGTATCAGTATCTAACTGCATTTTTTGAATATTCTTGCCACCAGGTCCGATAATCATTCCAATAAATTCTTTTGGAATTTTCACCACACTTAGTTTAGGAGCATGAGGCTTCATTTCGCTACGAGGAGCGTCAAGAGTTTTCATCATTTCTCCTAAGATATGCAAACGTCCTTCTCTCGCTTGGTTTAAAGCTTGCTCAAGAATTTCATGGCTCAAGCCAATAACTTTAATGTCCATCTGACAAGCAGTGATACCTTTTTCGGTACCGGTAACTTTAAAGTCCATATCTCCTAAATGATCTTCATCACCTAAGATATCAGATAGTATGGCAAATTCGCCCGTAGCAGTATCAGTAATAAGTCCCATGGCAATACCAGAAACGGGAGCTTTCATTTTAATACCAGCATCCATCATTGCTAATGTTCCCGCACAAACGGTAGCCATGGAAGACGAACCGTTAGATTCTAAAATATCAGAAACGATACGAATGGTATGGTAATTATCGTCGGGAATCATGCCTTTAAGAGCACGTTGCGCCAAGTTTCCGTGTCCAATTTCACGACGGCTAGTTCCTCTAATAGGACGAGCTTCACCAGTTGAGAATGGAGGGAAGTTATAATGTAAGTAAAAACGCTCCGAACCTTGGAAGGTTACATTGTCGATGCGGTTTTCGTCTAATTTAGAACCTAAAGTAACCGTGGTTAAAGACTGCGTTTCACCTCTCGTGAAAATGGCAGAACCGTGGGTACTGGGTAAATAATCTACTTCTGTCCATATTGGACGGATTTCGTCAGTTTTACGACCATCTAAGCGTTGGCGATCTTTTAAGATCATATTACGCATCGCGTGGTATTCCACTTCGTGATAGTAAGTTTTAATAAGACTAGACTTTTCTTCCAACTCTTCTGGGCTGAAATTCTCTGCCATATAATTGTCGCGTGCTTCTTTAAAGGCAGCGCTACGGTCTTCTTTGGAGTGACCACCTTTAGCAATACCATAAACGGTATCGTAAAGATCTTTCATGATTTGATCGCGTAAAGCGTCATCATGCGTTTCGTGGCTGTACTCGCGTTTGGTAGCTGATTTGGCCACTTGACTAGCTAAATCTACCTGTGCTTGTACTTGTACTTTAATCGCTTCATGAGCGAAGGCAATGGCGTCTAACATCTCTTTTTCTGAGATTTCGTCCATTTCACCTTCCACCATTACTACGCTATCTGCGGTAGCACCGATCATCATATCGATGTCAGACTCTTTCATCTGCTCTACCGAAGGATTGATAATGAAGGCACCATTAACGCGACCAACACGTACTTCTGACATAGGACCGTTAAACGGAAGGTCAGAAACTGCGATGGCGGCAGATGCAGCTAAACCAGCTAATGCATCTGGGCTAACCGATGGTTCCCAAGAAATTAAGCTAATCATTACTTGCGTTTCCGCGTGGTAATCGGTCGGGAAAAGTGGACGTAATACGCGGTCTACCAGACGCATTACTAAAATTTCGTCGTCGCTTGGACGAGCTTCTCTTTTTATAAATCCGCCGGGCATACGTCCGCCAGCGGAGAATTTTTCGCGGTAATCAACGGTTAAAGGCAAAAAGTCAATGCCTTCTTTAGCTTCTTTGTTAGAAACTACAGCGGCCATTACCATTGTGTCGCCCATGCGTACTACTACTGCGCCGTCAGCTTGTTTAGCTAACTTTCCAGTTTCTAGTGTGATGGTACGTCCGTCTTCGAGTTTTATCTCCTGCTTTATTGCGTTTGGAATCATGTAAAATTGTATCTAATGTAAAATGCGTAAAAGACAAAAGAAGGCAATCGTAAAATTGCCTTCTTTTTAGTAGAAATTACTTTCTAATTCCGAGTTCGGCGAGTATCGCACGGTATCTTTCAATGTCTTTCTTCTTGAGGTAGCCTAAAATACGACGACGCTTTCCTACTAAGTCTACAAGAGCTTTTTCAGTAGCGAAATCTTTACGGTTCTTTTTCAAGTGCCCAGTAAGGTGATTGATACGATAAGTAAAAAGAGCGATTTGCCCTTCTGGTGAACCGGTGTCGGATTCAGTTTTTCCGTGTTTTTGGAAAATTTCAGCTTTCTTTTCTGATGTCAAATACATGTCAAAATCGTTTAGATGAATGTTATGTAATATAAAATTTGAGCCTGCAAAAGTAGGCAATCTTTCTTAATTATTTGCTAGCCTTGCTGTTAACTTGCGTATGAGTCATTTTTAAAAAGCTTCCTAACTTACTTTTTAGCTTCTTTCTTTCTACAATGAAATCTAAAAAGCCATGTTCTAAAAGGAATTCGGAAGTTTGGAAGCCTTCAGGAAGATCTTTCCCAATGGTTTCTCTTACCACACGTGGACCGGCAAAACCGATTAAGGCCCCAGGTTCGGCAATGTTAATATCACCGAGCATAGCAAAGGAAGCGGTTACTCCGCCCGTGGTAGGGTCAGTTAAAACTGAAACATAAGGCAAGCCATTTTTACCTAATTGGGCTAATTTAGCACTGGTTTTAGCCATCTGCATTAGCGAGAAGGCTGCTTCCATCATGCGGGCACCGCCACTTTTAGAAATCATGATGAAAGGCTTTTGATATTTAATGGCGTGATCAATCGCTTTGGAGATTTTCTCACCCACTACCGATCCCATAGAGCCACCGATGAAATTGAAGTTCATGGCGGCAATTACTACATCAATATCGTTTAGTTTTCCGTAACCGGTACTAACAGCATCTTTCAGACCTGTTTTTTTTACGGCCGCTTGGTAGCGATCTGCGTATTTTTTGGTGTCCTCAAATTTCAAGGGATCACCACTACTCATTTTGGCATCTAACTCAGTAAATTTTCCTTCGTCAAATAGAAATGAAAAGTACTCTTTGGCATTAACCCTCTCGTGAAAACCGCAATTATTACAAACCCATTGGTTTGCTGCGTGGTCTTCTACACTGCTTATTACTTTGCACTTTTTGCACTTATACCACAGTCCTTCGGGAGTTTCTTTCTTGTCTTCCGTTTTAGTAGTAATACCTTCTTTGTTTCGTACAAACCAACCCATAAGTTAATTTTAATAAAGTGAAAAAGCCTGCATCCCTTAAAGAGGAGGCAGACTTTATTTTCAAATATGTTTAAATCGAATGAAATCTACAGGCCTTAAGCAACCGTAATTTCTTTCTCTAAGTATACGTCTTGAATGGCGTTTAACAATTGAACTCCTTCTTTCATTGGCTTCTGGAAAGCTTTTCTACCAGATATAAGCCCTTGTCCACCAGCACGTTTGTTAATTACCGCGGTACGTAAAGCTTCGCTCAAGTCATTAGCAGAGTCTCCGCTAGAGGCGCCACCACTGTTAATTAAACCGTTGCGACCCATATAGCAGTTGGCTACTTGGTAACGGGTTAAATCAATCGGGTGATCTGAAGTTAGCTCGGTATAAATGCGTTGATCTAATTTACCATAGCTGCTATCGCCGGTGTTTAAAGCGGTGTAACCACCATTATTTTCCGGTAATTTTTGCTTAATGATATCTGCTTGAAGCGTAACACCTAAGTGATTGGCTTGGGCAGTAAGGTCAGCCGCAACGTGATAATCTTTATCTGATTTGAAAGCTGAATTACGAATGTAGCACCAAAGAATAGTTGCCATTCCTAATTCGTGAGCATACTCAAATGCTTCTGCTACTTCAATAATTTGACGGTTGCTGTCTTCTGAACCGAAATAGATGGTAGCTCCTACGGCTACCGCACCCATATCCCAAGCATTTTTAATAGAACCAAACATAATTTGGTCATAGGTATTGGGGTAAGTCATTAATTCATTGTGGTTGATTTTCACAATGAAAGGTATTTTGTGGGCATACTTTCTAGAAACACTAGCTAAAACGCCATAAGTACTAGCTACTGCATTACAACCACCTTCAACCGCTAGTTTTACAATGTTTTCACCGTCAAAATAAATAGGGTTTTTAGCAAATGATGCTCCCGCTGAATGTTCAATACCTTGGTCTACCGGTAAAATAGAAAGGTAACCAGTATTAGCTAATCTGCCATTACCATATAATGCGCCTAAACTTCTTAATACTTGGGGAGTACGGTTAGAAGGACTAAAAATATCATTTATAAAGTTTGGTCCAGGTAAGTGGAGCATGCTCTTGTCAATGGTTTTACTCTGGTGGTTAAGCAGGCTGTCGCCGTCTTTTCCTAATAATTCTGAAATTTTGTTGATATTCATATCGCTTTTAATAAGATTTTTTGAACTCGCTACAAAAATAGAGTTTTTTCCATGCCATCCTTAGAAAGGATACCCTAAGGCAATATTATATGTTAAATTTGGGAAAACAGGCTTGCTCAAAATAACCCACTCTTCCTGCTGCTCCCAGTATCCAGGGTCACGTATTTTGACGCCGGTATCAAATCTAATTACAAAAAAGTCTAGATCAATGCGCAGGCCAAAACCGCTGCCAATGTATAAATCACGTGCTAAATTCTGCAAGCGAAAGCCACTTTTTTCTGATTCAAGTCCGCCGCTTAACCAAATATTACCAGCATCAACAAATAATGCTCCTTTTAAACTGCCGATAATGGGGAAGCGATACTCAATATTTGACAGTAGTTTAAAGGTTCCAATGGCAAAGTTGTTATTATTAGCCCCGCCGTCGTTAGAAACTTGCTGAATGCCGCCGCCCGCTCTGTAGGCAGGCCAAGCACGTAAATCGTTGGTACCGCCTAAAAAGAAAAAGCGTGAAAAAGGCGGAACGCGCACTTCCTCCCCATCACTGGTAAATTTACTTAAACCATAGGGGAGGATGTAACCGGCGTTAATCCTACCGATCCATAAATTCTCTTTGCTTACTCTTAAATACTGACGATAATCTATTTCTAAGCGTCCAAATTGATAAACTGGTACATCAAAAAGAGTGCTGAAGTCATCGTTATTTATATCACCTGCTCCGCGGGTAATAAGAGACTGCATGTTGCCAGCAATTTCTAAATTACTGGTAAAGAAATTATAGCTTTTTTGGCGAACAGATTTCTGACCAGAATAAGTGAAAATCCAGGAGCTACTGCTAATAAATTCTGAGGTGAAAGCCAGAGTTTGAATAGTGTCTAACTGCGAAGTGAAGCTAGTGTCAATTGAAAAGAGATTGGAAAAACTTACGTTAAGAAGGCTGATACGGTGGGTTTTTAAAGGACTCTCTTGCCACTCGTAGTTTAATCGTCCTCCAAAAGTTTCTCGATCAAACTCTACTCTTGAAGTGCGGTTTGCATAAATATTTAAATTACTCCGTGCCAACATTCTTTTGGGAATTAAGCCTTCGGTATTAAAGGGAAGGAGCAAACGTGGGAATTCAAGTTTAACCTCGGCTCCAATCTCAAAAGTGCGCGATAATACCTCACTGTTGCTTAAAGAAGGTTGGTATTCTAAACCACTGTTTACATTAAATCGTAGTGCTTCACCCCCGCCAAAAAGGTTGCGATTAATAATTCCTACCGAACCCAAAATGCCATAATTCCCCGAAGTGTTGGTCGCTTCTGTGCTGGCGGTAAAAGTGCGTTTGTCGCGCGGGACCAGCCTTACTTGTGCATCTAAAAACATTTCACCACTGTCGCCTTCTACCGTATTAAAGGATATTTCCTTTACATCAAAAGCATTGTAGGAGGAAAGGTGATTGTAGCTTTCTAAAATGTCTGATTTCCGGTAGCGATCTCCTTTTTTAAAGTGAATGGCGTCTACCAAATAACGTCCAGTATAGTGTAGGGTGTCATAGCGTAATTGGTACCCGCGGTAAATGCTACTATCACTTTTACCAGTTTTTTGATTGAAGTCAAAATCGGGGATAATGGTCACTTTACGGTAGGAATACCTTTTAGGGTTTTCGTAAACAATAGAATCGCCTCTCCTGCGCGGAATGCCCTTAATAATCATGCTCAAAGCAACTTGCCCCGATTTCTTTACATGAATAGTGTCGGCTTCGTAGCTTATATAAGCCTCGGAAAAATTATAGAAACCGTCGTTTTGGAAAATTTCTACTAAACGACTTCTCTCTTTATCTAAGCGGGTAGAATTATAATACTGACCTACTTCAATTAATCTATCTTTTCTATGTTTAGCTACTAGATCTTTTAAATTGGGACTAATCGAATAACTAATGCTGTCAATTTTATAATGTTGACCGCGTGTAACTCGGTATATAACTTTCGCTTTCTTTTTTTTGGGCCGCGTAATTATGTCCGCCTTTACTTTTACCTGAAAATAACCGGTATTGAAATAATAATTTTCTAGCTGCCGTGTAGTAGCTTTTACGGCACTTTCCTCAAAAATAATGGGTTTTCTACCAAACTTACCGAAGAGAGAGGAGTCGCTGCCGCTGCCCCAACTATGTATCAATAAACCGGGACGGAAGCGTTTGAAAATTACATGACCATTAGGTTTTTGCTTAACCACGCTCTCTGCCTCAAAGCCAGCCTTGCCGCCGTCTGTCAGATCTATTTTATAATCCCATAACAAATACTGTTCTTGGGGCACGTGGCGGGTATATTTACAAGCCAACATGCTAATGCATAAAAATATTATAGAAAATAGGCGCCTTGTCATTTAAGCGTTTTAATTTTGGCAAAAATACATTATGCCAAGCGGAACTGAGCAAAAGTTGATAAGGAAGCTGAAACAACGTAAATATCGTTGGCAAGAAAAGCTGTTTATTGCCGAAGGGCCAAAGGTAATCTCAGACTTAATTTCTGAAGGATTGGAGCCTGTAAAAGCTTGGTCTACAGAGCCTAATTCGCCCTATCAAGCTATCTCTGAAAAGGAACTAAAAGAAATTTCTGGCTTCAGTACGGCCAATGAATCATTAGCAATTTTTCCTTTTCCTAATCACGTTTTTGGTCAATCTAAGCGTATTTTAATTTTGGATGGCATAAATGATCCTGGTAATTTAGGGACACTTATTCGCACGGCCGACTGGTTTGGTTTTACCGAAATCTATTGCCTATCGGGTACCGCCGATATTTATAATTCTAAAACCGTTCAGAGCACAATGGGCAGTATAGCAAGGGTTAATATTGCTTACGCAGATGCGCAGGAAGTATACGATACCTTAAAGGATTCACACCGTTTGCTTAGCGCAGATATGCAGGGACTATCTCTCGTGGAGCTAAAGCAAGATGCGGATGAAAGCATAGCTCTTCTTTTGGGTAGCGAAAGCCATGGACCGAGCGAATTTTGGAAAGATAAGGCCCAAGCAATTACTATTAAGAAAGCTCAATCTGATTCGGCTATCGATAGCTTAAATGTGGCCGTGGCGGGTGCAATTTTAATGCAGAATATGGCAATACCGTCATAAGTAAGAGGATTGAGTGTTGAGGAATTGAAATTTGGCAATGACACGAGCCTCCTTACTCTGGCTCTCTACTCTTGCGGAACGCTATTCTTGCTTTCTTTCTTCTCTTCAGATAGGCTTTAAAAAGCAGGTTTAAAACCACCCCGCCTACTACCATTAACATGCCTAAAAGCACCATGTAATTATAGGATATGTCGAAAATTATAAGATCGAAGCTTAAAGCAAAAATAACACCGAGGTACTTTAAGCCTGCTATTTCATTGAGCTCGGCCGATTGCATGGCGCGTGTCATATAAATCTGCGCGATCTGCGTAAGCACCCCCATTAGTAATAATAAAAGCCACTCCCAACCCACGGGCTGCACCCAGTAAAATAGCGAGATTACTGCCATAACCGGCGTAGCAATTAAAGGGAAGTAGAGCACTACCACCAAAGCGTGATCAGTGTCTTTTACTTTACGAATAAAGTTATAGGCCAATCCCGCAAACATGGCGGAAGCGATGCCCATCACAAAGAGTTTCGGACTTATACTGGCGTCAAAACCTTTAATGATAGCAATACCAGCAAAACTAAAAATAAAGAAAAACCACTGCCACCATTTTACCTTTTCCTTGAGTAAGACAATGCCGAAAAGAGCGGTGAAAATAGGAGAGAGGTACTGCAAGGTAATGGCCGACCCTAAGGGTAGTTCTTGCAAAGTGTAAAAGAATAAACTGAGTGCGGATACGCCGAATAAGCCTCTTAATATCAGGTACTTTTTTTGCACGCCCCAAGGACTAATCCTCCGCCTTCTTAAAAAGTAAAAAGATAAAACAAGAGAGGTGATAGACCGAAAAAGTACGAGCTCTGTGGCGGGCAAGCGATGAAGGAACTTCACTGTGAGGTTCATTAAGGCAAAGCCTACCACTGAAATAAGCATATAGCCTACCGCTTTATTCATGCGAAAAAATTAAGGCTGCAAAGGTGCGATTTTAAGATGGTTGATAAAACTCCACCGCGGCTTCGGCGCATCGCTCGCCATCCATACCCGCCGATACAATACCACCTGCAAAACCTGCGCCTTCTCCACTAGGGAAGAGATTGGCAATTTCTGGATGCTGAAAAGTTTCCTTGTTTCGGGGAATGCGAACGGGACTACTCGTGCGGCTTTCGCTACCAATAATATTCGCCTCATTAGTCAAATAGCCCGGCATTTTACGGCCGAATTCTACAAAAGCTTTTTGCAGGCGTTTGGCAAAGAAAGGCGGTAAAACCTGATGCATCGGCACCGACTTTAATCCGGGTATATAGCTACTGGGATTTAAACTTCCCGATAAGCGACCTTTTACAAAATCTACTAAACGCTGGGCGGCCGCCATTTGGGTATTACTGCCAGCCTCCCAAACTAAACGTTCTACTTCTTGCTGAAACATTAAGCCCGCTAAAGGGCCATGCTCTTTATAGGGCGCCAGGTCTTCCATTTCTATGCCTACCACAATGCCGCTATTGGCAAAACTGTTATCGCGTTTACTGGGACTCATACCGTTAACTACCAACTCATTCTGTTCGGTAGCTGCCGGAACAATAAAACCACCCGGACACATGCAAAAACTATATACACCGCGGCTATCTACCTGCTGCACTAATTTATAGGATGCGGCCGGTAAAAGATCATCGTAAGTATTGCCGTGGTACTGAATTTTATTAATCAATTTTTGCGGATGCTCTACTCGCACGCCCATAGCAAAAGGCTTTGCTTCAATGCGAATATTTTTTTGATGCAGTAAATGATAAATATCGCGCGCACTGTGACCTGTAGCTAAAATCAAGGAGTTTATCGGCCATTTTTTTTCGCTGGCGGTGGTGAGTTCGCTAATGCGATTCCCTTCTTGTTTGAAGTCAATTAAACGCGTTTCGAAATGAATTTCACCGCCGTATTCCAAAACGGTTTCGCGCATGGCGGCCACTACTTTGGGAAGTTTATTGGTGCCAATATGCGGATGGGCTTCGTAAAGAATATCTTCGGCTGCTCCGTGCACCACTAAGGAGTCGAGAATACGCTGCACACTACCGCGCTTTTTACTGCGGGTATACAATTTGCCGTCCGAATAAGTGCCAGCACCACCTTCGCCAAAACAATAATTAGAATCACCATCTACCACATTATCGCGGTTAATAGCCTTTAGGTCACGTCGACGACTGCGCACGTCTTTACCTCTTTCTAATACAATCGGCTTATAGCCTAATTCAATTAAGCGCAAAGCGGCCCACATTCCTGCGGGACCAAAGCCAATAATATGTACCGGGGGAGCATTGCTTACGTCCTTAAAGTCGAAATTAGTGATGCTGCGTTCGGCTAAGTTTTCTGCGAGAGAGTATTCTATCTCTAGGTTTACTTTTATCGCCTTTTTACGCGCATCTATATTGCGTTTCACTAAGCGCCAGTCTATAAAGTCATCCTCTTTTAGCGCTAATGTTTGTCGCAAGAAAACCTCCAAGGCACCCTCGGTATAGGCAATTTCTGGTGTAGTACTAATGCTTAGTTGCTTACTCATCTCCCGAAAGGGAATTATTCGAAAGTGAAATTAATCAAAATAGAGCGGGTACTGATAGATTCTATGCCTGCGGCTAAAAATGTATCGTCTTCTACCCGCATGTTACTAAGACCAAAGTTGGCGATAATTTGCGGTGAGAACTTAAAATACTCGAAATAGATATCGGTACCGAAACCAATTTCATAGCTAATATCGTTGCTCTTTATCTTAAACACACGATCGTCTACCACGTCCTCATCACTGGCAAGATCTATGGCATATTTAGGACCACCAATTAGGTGCAAACGGTAATTGCCAACGCGGTCGGATTTAAATTTGAAGTGGAAAGGGAATTCCAAAAAGGAAGAAGTGATTTCGCGCGTTGCCGTGCCTCTTTGCTCGGTAAAGGGATTAACTACATCAAACTCTAAAGTGCGCACCGTAGAGGCAAAACCCGGATTAAAACGAAAATCCCAATGAGCGCCTAAGCGTATATTGCTGATAATATGAATAGAATAACCGGGGGCAACGCGAGTTCTAACGCTATAGTAGCCCGGTAAGTCCGCGCTTAAGTCTGCTAGCTGTTGTAATTTAAAGTCGTAATAATTTACCCCAATGGAAAACCCAAAATGGAGGGGTTTACGATCGTATTTGGGATTGTTTTTTAAACGCTTACCCTGCGCGGCGGCAGTCAAGGAAAAACAAATGATTAGTACTAAGGGGAAAAGCTTTTTTATCACAGTGTAAAAACGTGTTTTAACGACTTTTATTTTTTGCCTTCGTAAATTGTTGCAATGCCAAAAGTAACAGGAATTCTTCTACCGTTTTCATAACCCACCTTCTTCATAATAGCACTGAAGGCATCACCGTAAGGAAAAGCCTTTACAGACTCAGGTAGATAGGTGTAAGCGCGGCTGTCTTTACTTACCAATTTACCGATGGTAGGTAACATATATTTAAAGTAAAAATTATATACCTGCTTGAAGGGGAAGGATTGGGGTTGTGAAAATTCCAGCACTAAAAGGCGACCTCCCGGCTTTAAAACGCGTAACATCTCTGCCAAGCCTTTCTCTAAGTTCTCGAAATTTCGCACACCAAAAGCCACCGTAATCGCATCAAAAGTATTGTCGCCAAATGGTAAATCTTCCGAATCGGCTTGCTCTAAACTAATTAAAGAACTCATGTTTTTCTTGGCCACTTTTTCCCGTCCCACGGAAAGCATTCCCGCCGAAATATCAATGCCCGTAATTTTTTCGGGATGCGCTTTGGCTAAAGCTATGGCTAAATCAGCAGTGCCCGTGGCCACGTCTAAAATTAGTTTTGGCTCACCTTCGCTTGCCATCTTTACCACTTTTTTACGCCAACCCTTATCAATACTCAGCGACAGCAAATGATTTAACAAATCATAGCGCTCAGAAATATTATCAAACATCTCTGCTACCTGTTGCTTTTTGCTCCCCGCCTCGTTATATGGCTTTACTTCCTTAGTCATAATCGTTTAAATCGCTTGCAAAGGTAAGGCATAATACCCTCCTTTTGTTTTGGAATTTAGACGGCTTTTCAAGCATTTATTTTCTGGGCAACGGCCAGGCTTTTCGCTGCAAGTCCTCGCCGCTCCTCGTTAAATACTAGTCGGGGCCACAGCTTCCGCTGGTCGCAGTGCACCTCCTGCATTTAATATCGGCGCGGCTGTGGGCTTTTAACTGCAATCCTTGTTGCAGACGCCGGTAATATTGCTAATTACCACTTAGCTATAATCTATTCGGTAAACGGTATTTTTTTCTCGATGAACGGTATTTGAAGCGAATAACTAGCTCTGAAATCTCAGGTAGACCAATTTTAAAAGCTTGGTTTCCAGGTCAGAACCTCACTGTTTTAAGATGTGGGCGAGCTGAATAGTATTTACTGCCTTTACTGAGGCTTAAAGAGCATAATGCGCAGTAACGATATTAAAAATCACAAAGTAGATAGTGTAACTATCGATGAGTTTAGGATTGAAGCATTTAGTCTTCCACTAAATTAGCGGCTACTCTTTGCAAGAAAGGTCGGAGAATACTGTCTCGTTCAATCATAGCTGCTCGCCAAGCTTGATCGCGGCTAGACTCTATTTGTATTTTATTTTGCCCGCTGAAGTAAAATTGATCTGAGTAGAAATATCCCATTGGAAGGTTCTTTATGGGGATTATCTTTTTTTCAAATTCTTGGTAATCGCCTTCTTTAATCAAGTCTTTTAGAAGCTGCTTGTAATTCGATTCAATTACGGTTATTTCTTGCCCATCTGCCTGAGCGCGTAAAGAGTAATAGCGATAAAGTCTTTGCTGAGCCAAGTAGACTTCTAATAAATAAGTAGGACGATTAAGGCGATACTCATTCAGTTTTTGGAAAAATAGGCTATCGCTAAATATGCTTATCTCTTCCGCTTTTTCGGCTTCAAAAAGGTAGTCATAGAAAAAGAGATAAGCTTCTTGCTTGTTAATTTTTTCGGGACCAATGGGGTGCCACTGCGCATTTAATTGGGCGCCAAGAGAAAAGAGGAGGAGGAGTAGAAAGTTTTTCAAAATCAATCTCAAGAAATTAATGCCGCATCAATCTTAGCGATAATTTTTGTCGGTGCCAAGCGGTTAAGGCAAGCATAATCGCCTCTAAAGCACTCTTTGTTGCCAAAAACACTACAAGGGCGACAGCCTAATTCTTCGCGGGGAACTTGCACCATCAGTGAATTATGATCACCAATAGGGCCAAAACCGGCTAGGGGGTGGGTCGCGCCCCAAATCGAAACAATTTTTATACCTGCCAAAGCGGCTAAATGCATATTGCTGGAATCCATAGCTAGCATTAAATGCAATTGCTTCATTAGAGCAATTTCTTCGTGGAATTTAAATTTACCTGCGACAAGAGAGAAGTTGACTTTTGCTGCTTGGCCTAAGTTTTCTAATACTTCTGCTTCTTCTGCGCCGCCAAAAAAGTAAAAATGGTAGTCAGGGTTACCACTATAATGCTCTAGCACTTTTTGCATTTGCGCTAGCGGGTAACGCTTAGCCTTATGCTTGGCCAGAGGCGCAATGCCCAAGTGATATTTGGCTATGCTGCTTAATACTTTTGGAGCAACACTCGCTTCTAATGGGTACAATGCTTCTTCCTTTTCTGAGAAATGAAATTCTAGTCCAGCTCTTTTAAGCGTTTCAGCGTATTTAATGCTACTGTGCTTTAAAGGTGTGACTATTTTATTTTCTTTTCGCACTAAGCCTTTGCGCGCCACCCGCTCTTTATTAATTCTAAAAACGGCAAAGCCCATTAAGCGGAAAAAACTATTGAGAATACGGCTGCGCAAAACATTATGCGCATCGATAATTAAGTCAGGTTGGACCTCTCTTTTTAATTGCATAGCAAGTTTCCACAGGCCAAAAACACCTTTGTGCTTTCCTTTTAAATCGGCGGCATGAAAATGAATGTCTAAATCGCCCAGCAGCGATTTAATAAAAGGTCGCGAAACCAAATGTATTTCTACATCGGGCTGATCACGTTTTAGTGCCGCCAGCACGGGTAAGAGCAGAGCGATGTCGCCCAAAGCCGAGTAGCGTTGCACCAAAATGCGCATTATCCCTCGTTTTTATAAAGTACGGGGTTCAGCTCAGGGTCGTTATACATCTTCATTTGACGGTATACTTTCGCTATTCTACGTCCCATACCTAAGTCGTCTATCAAGTGATCGATAGCGGTAGTAAGATCTTTTTCTTGCTCTTTTAAAACACTAAGCTTTAATTGATTTTTTGCCTGCAAATCTGCATTAGCGTTTTCACGCCCAGCCTCTATTTGCATGTGGTACAATTTTAAAGCAAGAATTGAAAGACGATCTACTGCCCAAGCTGGGCTTTCGGTGTTTAAGCGCGCATAGGATTGTAATTTCACCCCTTGAAAAAGCGATAAGATGGCATCATCAATTTGCTCTACTAAATCGGTACGTTTTTGATTGCTAGCGTCAATACGGCGTTTAATTTCTAATGCTTTGTCGGGCTCAATATTGGGATCGCGAATAATGTCTTCCAAATGCCACTGTACGGTGTCTATCCAGTTTTTACTGTATAAAAGCTCCTGCATGCTCCCTATGGGGAAGGGATTTACTTCGGGGCTATCTACGTCATCTTTTTCATGGTAATCTTCAATCGATAAATTGAAGAGGGCCATCATTTCTTCTGCTTTAAGCATGGTCTAATTTGTTTATTGCGGCCTCAATACGGCTAAGCGCTTTTTTTAAATCCTCCATAGAAGAGGCATAACTTAATCGGATACAATTTGGGCTGCCAAAGGCATCACCGGGAACTAATGCTACTTGGCCTTCACTTAATAAGTACAGACAAAGGTCATTGCTATCTTTAATAGTTTCAGAGCCATTTTTGGCCCCGTAAATTTCACTCACATCCGGGAAAAAGTAGAAAGCTCCTTTTGGTTCATTTACCTTAAACCCTTTTATTTTTTTCAGGCCTGCACCTACCACTTCTCGCCTTTCAGCGAAAGCGTCTACCATATGGCTTACCACCGATGGGTCGGCTTTAATAGCGGCCAAGGCAGCTCTTTGAGTAATACAAGAAGCAGCAGAAGTAAACTGACCTTGCATTTTTGTGCATGCATCGGCAATATATTGTGGTGCAGCGATATAACCACAGCGCCAGCCCGTCATGGCAAAACCTTTACTAAAGCCATTTACGGTCACTACTTGATTGTATATTTCTTTATCGGCCGCCAAGCTAAAGTGCTTGCCACCAAAATTAATAAGCTCGTAAATTTCGTCGCTGAGGGCAATAACCCGGGCATTTTTTTTAAGATAGGCTGCAATAGCATCTAAATCCTCTTGGTTAAATACACTTCCAGAAGGATTGCAAGGCGAACTAAAAATGACCATTTTAGTTTTATCACTGTGGTGTTTTTCTAGCTGATCTTGGGTTACCTTAAAATCATTTTCTATGCTGGTAGGGATAACCACGGGAACACCGCCCGCTAACTTTACAATTTCATAATAAGAGACCCAGTAAGGTGCGGGCAGCAAAACTTCGTCGCCTTCATTAATAAGACAAAGAATAACATTGGCAATAGACTGCTTGGCTCCAGTACTAACCACAATCTGGTTGGCCGTATAGATGAGATCGTTATCGCGTTTTAATTTATGGGCAATGGCTTCGCGTAAATCGGCATAACCAGGAATAGGTGGATAATGTGAATAACCTTCATCAATAGCCGACTTGGCTGCTTCTTTTATGAAGTCGGGCGTACCGAAATCTGGTTCGCCCAAAGAAAGACTAATCACATCTAGGCCCTGATCCTTTAGTTCGCGGCTTTTACGACTCATCGCTATAGTAGCTGATTCTGAGAGGTTTTCAATTCTTTCTGAGAGCTCTTGCATTGTATTTTGTTGATTGAGGGGCAAATCTACAAATTTAGCTTCTGCACCTTCTTAAATTTACGATATTTGGCCTTCCCAATTCTAAAAGCTGCAGATGGAAGTATTTATAGAGATTTTAAAATATGCCTTACCCTCTATATTCTTATTAGTGCTAACCTATATGATGTTGTCTAACTTTATGGACAACGAAGAAAAGCGCCGCATGTATTTCTTGAAAAAAGAAACGCAGAAGAGTGCTTTACCAGTTCGTATGTCGGCTTACGAAAGAGTGGCCCTGTTTTTAGAAAGGATTCACCCTGACCGTTTGTTAATTAGAGTGCCTTCTAAAGGTATAAAGGTGCACCACTATCGTACTTTACTAGTAGAGAATATACGCATGGAGTTTGAGCACAATCTATCGCAACAAATATATCTAAGCGACGAGGCCTGGGGCTTGGTTGTTAATGCCAAAAGTGCCACGGTAGGTATGATTAACAATTGGGCGCAAGAGGTCGATCCCAATGCTCCAGCAGCGGATTTTAGTCGACTGATTCTTGAGAAGGTAATGGAAATGGATTCTTTCCCCACCAAAAAGGCGGTGCGCTATTTAAAAGGAGAGATTAGAAGTAATTTCTAATTTCCTTGTGTACTTTCAGCGGACGTTATATTTTAGTCGGCTCCGATTAATTGTAGCTTCTGCAATGCTAAAAAATTACTATTATCCCGCTTTCCTTCTTGTATTTCTATTGACCATTGGGACTTTTGCCCAGGGCCAGAAAGTAGGCCTTGTCTCCGATTTTGAGATAATTGAATCCCAAGAAAGTATACCCGATGATTTTTTAAAGCCATGGTCTGAAAAGTATTCCGAAAGACTTAAAAATGAAAGGGACTTTGGTAAGTCAGACGATAAGCTGGACCAACTCGATGAATTTTGGTTAGGCCAGCATCATGCTCTTGATGAACTCTTAATGAGTGGAAGATTGAGTTTTAATGATCCAGCCAGCCGTTACCTTAATAAAATTGTAGATGTCATTTTAGCGGATGATCCTGAATTACGCCAACAATTGCGTATTTACTATTACCACTCCCCTTCGGTTAATGCTTTTACCGTAGCCGATGGAATAATTGCAGTTCATACGGGACTTTTAGCGCATGTAAAGTCAGAGGCAGAATTGGCATTTGTCTTAAGTCATGAAATTACTCATTACACTAAAGAGCACATGTTTGCCAGCTATGAGAAGGCGAGAGAGGATGAAAATTCAGGTGGTTGGTTTACCGAAAGTCTTAATCCCATGGCGCAATTCGAGCGCTTTGTAGACCGTAGAAAGGAACATGAAGAAGAAGCAGACGTGGAAGGTTTGGAGCTTTTCTTGAAGACTAAATACAGCCTTAATGCGGTTGATACTTTACTAAGCACCTTGCACCACAGTAATATTCCTTACGGAAGAACGGTTATAAGTGGTAACCCTTTGGCCTTGGTAAAGCCGGCCTATAAAATCCCCTCGGTTTTTTACCGCGACGAAATATCGGCCATCAATCAGGATGAGGACTATCAGGATGATTCTCATACACACCCTAATATTGGCAGCCGCAGAAGAAATATTGAAGCCCAATTAGTACAACGTCCTATTAATAAAACCGATCGAAAGGATTTTTTAGTTTCGGAGGAGACATTTAAAGAAATTCAAAAAGAAGCGCGTTTTGAGCAGATTAGAGAACGAATTTTATTTGGTGATTTTACACCGGCACTCTACGATATTTATGTTTTAGAGGAAGAGTATCCAGATAGTAAATTCTTAGCTCTTGCCAAGGTTAAAGCTCTTTATGGTTTGGCTAGCTTTAAAGCAATCGATGAAATTAGCAGAGTGAGTCCATCTCCCTCAGAACTAGAAGGCCCAGCACAACAAATGGCTCATTTAATCAAGCAGTTTAATAGAGAGCAACTTATTAGCTTAGCTCTCTATACTAGTCTAGAGGCCGAGAAAAAATATCCTGAAGAGGCTTTCCTAAAAAAGTTTAGTAATATCTTAAGTCGCTATTTACTCGCTTACGCAGAAGCCGACCCTGAAGACTTTAAGTTAGAGGGGAGTGAGCTCCCAGCTTTTGATAAGCAAGAATCAGATTTTTCTAGTGCGCGTTCTTTTTACCGGGCAGAACAGAGCCACTATCGCAATTTCCACCGCTATCTGTTAGCACCTTATGCCCAAAGCGGCTATTTAGACGAGCAACTAAGAAAGAATCAGCATTTTATTGATAGCCTCGCTCAGGACAAGCTTTTGCCGGCAGACGTGCGAGAAGATCGCTATGATGCGAAGCAGGACTACTTGGACGAGTTTGGCACTGATTTTAATGTCAGAAACTTAGTTATTCTTGACCCTGTTTTAAAGGTTCGTAATGCGGGTGATGATTTAGATGAAAAACTAGAAGCCCTAGAACAAGAGCAAGCCTACAAAACTCAATTGCCAGAACTTTGCAGACAAGTAGGTTTAGAGCCAGAGCTTCTCTATGTTGAAGACATGGATAAGAGCGATATTAAGCGTTACAATCAATTTTGCCGCTTGGAAGAATGGGTTTCAGAAGCAACTTTCTACGGACGCTTTGAGCTGATACCTACTTCTCTAAATATTTCCGACAAAATTAGTCTTGACACCAAATATGTCTGTCGCATAATTGGCACAATCGACGATGACCATCGTGACCATTATTACTTTGGACTCTACAATTTGAACAGCGGGAAACTGATTTACTCTCGTTACGAATCTGTTGGCCGGAACCTTAGTATGAAAGACCTTGAAAAAGAGACCTTAAAGGACCTGCAGAGAATTTACAATTAATAAACAATCAACCATAAACTCCTTCGGAAAACTCAATTCGCTATGAGAAAACACATTATTTTTTACCTGAGTATTCTACTATTCAGCTTTGCCAATGCACAAGATCGACCAGACTTTGGTCCAGTGATGGAAATTAAGAGGGGATATCTACCCAATATTGTTGGAGAAAGCGAGAAAGAAATTTTCGCTGTTTCTTACGAGAAAGAAACTATAACCGTTGAAACATTTGATAAAAAGCGATTACGTTCAGTTTCTAAAAAAGAAGTGGAAATAGTTGAACTGCGAGGGGTAACGGAAGAATTAGAAAAATTAACATATTTAAACGGAGAGATTGTGTATTTCACAAGTCTCTTTAATTACCGTGACGACAAGTTCACTTTAATCGCGCAGAAAATGGACCCCAAATCGGGTAGAGTTAACGATAAGATAACCCTATTTGAGAAAAGTACTGATAAACGCTACGATCGCGGTGAATATGACGTGTACCTCAGTAAAAACAGAAAAAGAATTTTGGTTCGCACTCACACTTATTACAAAGAGACAGAGCAAACAGTAGAAAACTTATTGCTCTTTGATGATAAATTAGAGTTAGTTGCGGAGAGAGAATACCGCGAACCAGGCAGAGAGTTAAATTTAATATCCAGTTTACTAGTGGATGACGAAGGTTCTATTTACTTCGTTCAGGACGGCTCTGTTGTTACACTGGATGCCTTTAATGATTATGAGGAGTGGCGCGAGAAACTTCCTGCTGATGAATTAACGGTAGGCTCTTCTTACAAGCGCATATCATTAACCTTAAATAAAGATCTTGACTTAGTAATCTCTGCTTACTACGTGACTGAAGACTTGGAGAAGTTAGATCGTAAAATAGTGAATAAGTCACGCGATAATCGCAAAGAAGGTGATACGCAAATAGAAGGGGTGGTATACTTTAAGGTTAATACCTTGGATAAGGAACTTGAGTTTGTGAAGCATACAAACTTTGATAAAGACTTTATTGATCTATTTAAAACAGAAAAGGATATTAAAAGAGGTTATGATGGCGAAATTAATAATAACTATAGCCTAAATAGAATTGTCAGTTTAGAAAACGGCGAGACCTTATTAATGGGTGAGTATTATCAATTTATTGTTTACCGGGATGGTAATGGAGCTGTAATTGGAGAGGAAACGGTTTATGGGGATATGATTTTAATCCACTTTAGCGCTGAAGGTGATATTTTATGGAAAGACCATTTAATGAAGGCTCAGGTTTATTATTGGTCGCAGGGTATCATTCCTTTAACTAATATGAGTTCTGCCGGTTTCAACTTTCTAATCATCCCTCAGGGTATTCAAGATTACTTCTATGACCAAGTTATAGTTAGAGATGATAAGGTATTTATGGTATATAATGATATGCCAGAGAATAGAGCTTCTAATCGCCACAAAGCAGAAATTGAAGTCTTTAAGAAGTTTAGAAAGGGTGTTCCAGTGGTACAAACAATTGACCTAGAGGGTAGAAAAAGAACGGGAGAGATAAATAAATCTTTAGTGAAGACTAAGTTTTGGCTAAAGCCAGGCTCAATGTATGACTCAGATTTTACGGATGATGTCTTTTATTTCGTTACATATAAGAGGAAAATGCATTTGGCTAAGGCGAAGTTCAAATAAGCTGCCAATAAGAAATAGTAAAGCTCTAGGTCTCAAAAGTCTAGAGCTTTACTTGTTTTAATTAGCTTATTTGCCGCTAAAAATGGGAGGTAGAGGTTTTACTCTCAATGGCTAAGGTTTTATGCAGAAAATCAAAACCGATACCCAATAGATATACTTGCTCTAAACTCAAGGCTATTCTCTTTTAAAGCTTCAAGGTTGGCTTCCCAAATGGGGTTCATGGTGAAGTCTTTGGAAAGGCTCTCGTTATTCAGCACTATGGCTCCCATTCCAAGCCAAAATGAAAACCCCAAGCCTGACTTGAAGTAACGTGTTCCGCCGAAGGTGAAGCCAGTTTGCCAGAGTACGATTCCTAGCTTGTTTTCATGTTTTTAATAAGCATTGATTCCTGAAGTTTAAAGCTCAATTCAAGTGGCCAATTTAGAGTAAGATTAAATAATCACAAGTAGAAACCAATTGAGATTCCGGAACGAAACCCTAAATCTCTACCACTGGCAAGACCACCAATATCATAAATACCGCGATCGAAAAGAATGTCCATTTTGTCCCTAATGATAATTCCTCGTCCTGTCCAAACACTTAAAAAGAGATTGGAATTTGAATATAAGTTCACACCTAAAGTAAGGCCGATACTACTACCACTGTATTTTACAATGGACTCCATATAATACTGGGAAGCATCCGGACCCTGCGATTGGTTACGATGGGAGCTCTTTTCACGGGTTTCATACACTTGCTGGTACATGAAATAAGCACCTAGGAAATAGGAACTAATCCAATTTTTTGTGTTTGAGCGCTTGAAAACCCAGCGATATTCTGGGGCAACTGAAAACCCTTGATTAAAGATAGTTTCAATAATTTGTACGGAGTTTAGACTATTGTCCACAAATTGTATTTCAGATCTTATGAGATTGAGGCTCAAAAGCACTTGAGATTTATTACCCAGGCTGACAATTGTATTTCCGCCATACTCTCCTACAATACTTGTTAAAGCATTTACGCTAAACATTACGCGACTAATAGCAGAATCATTTTTGGTCGCATTTTCTTGCGCTTTTAATGTACTGAATGAGCTGATAAGGACAAGGCTTACAGAAAGTACTTTGAAATAGTAAGATATTTTTTGAAACATGGTAAAAGGTTTTTTCAAACCTATATAATATTCCGGATGAATATTTATTCTACTTGCCTACTAAACGTTTATTATATTAAACATTTTATCCTTTTGCTCAAAGACTTTCTTTATACAACACCAGCTGAGCGAACAAAGCTTTAATTATCTGTGTGATTGGAGTAGCGGTAATTCGATTATCTCTATGCTTGAGAAGGTATATCTGAGGCGCTAAAGTGAAATTAGGCCAGCTATTTTAAGAATGCCCTAAACAAGTATTGATAAGCTTGCGTGCCGCTAAGCTAGGATCTAAATTCTGGGATTTGATTTCTTCTAAATAGCTATCGTAGTACTTTTTAAATTGGGGCAGCGACTCTAAGTATTCTAAAAGATGATCGCTTATTTGCTGCTCAAACCAAGAGATGGCTTGTTCACTGCGGTTTTCTTCAAAATAACCCTTTATCTTCTGCTGACGCTCAAATTTTCCTATGTGCTCCCATACTTTTTCTAAGCCTTCTCCTTTCAGGGCAGAGCAACTATCTACTGCGGGTATCCACTCATTGCTATTGGGGGGGAAGAGGTGTAGGGCACGTTTATATTCGCCCATGGCTAATCGTACTTTGGGGTCTTTCGGGTCATCTGCTTTATTAATGAGCAGTAAATCGGCCATTTCCATGATACCGCGCTTGATACCCTGTAACTCATCTCCCGCCCCAGGAAGCATTAAAAGCATAAAGAAGTCGACCATATTTTTTACGGCTGTTTCACTTTGACCTACGCCCACCGTTTCTACTAAAACAATATCGTAGCCAGCTGCTTCACAGAGAATAACTGCTTCGCGAGTTTTGCGCGCTACACCGCCCAAAGAGCCAGCCGTAGGGCTAGGACGGATAAAAGCATTTTGATTTTGAGATAGTTTCTCCATGCGGGTCTTATCCCCCAAAATACTACCGCGTGTTTTTGTACTACTCGGGTCAATGGCCAAGACGGCAATTTTCTTTCCCTTTTTAATCAGGTATTCACCAAAGGCTTCAATAAAGGTCGATTTCCCCACTCCGGGCACACCCGTAATACCGATACGTATGGAGTTGCCACTACGGGCTAAACAATTTTGGACCAATTTTTCCGCTTCCGCACGATGGCTAGACAAACGACTTTCTGCCAAAGTTAAAGCTTGACTCAAGCTGGCGCGATCACCGGCTAAAATGCCTTTCTCCAACTCTGCGATGCTTTTTAATGCTCGCTTCTTGCGTAAGCTTAAATTGGGATTAATTGAATCCAAAATAATTATTTAAGCATGGACGTTGCCATCGATTGCATTTCACGATCATTTACCTCTTGCGCTCTTTCTAAAGCACGATTAATAGTGAGAACGAGCTTATCCGCTAGTTCTTCACCATTGGTGAGTAAGTCGTCCGCTATAATAATGTCTTTTAGCTCTTTATTGCCATTTACAATTACACTTAGTCCGGCGCTTTCCTCGCGCAACTCGATTTGCGCTAAGCGTCCTTTCATGGCTGCAGATTCTTTTTGGGCTTCTTGTAATTTACCCATCATATCCTTCATGTCTCCTAATTTTCCAAACATATTTTATTTTTTTTCGTCAATCATTGCTTCTAAAATCTTGGCAGCGGCATCGGCAATCACCGTCCCTGGGCCGAAGACCCCAATTACGCCGGCATCAAAAAGAAATTTATAATCATTGGGAGGAATTACTCCACCCGCAATAACCATAATATCTTCTCGGCCTAAAGCTTTCAGTTCACTAATAACCTGTGGTACCAAAGTTTTGTGTCCCGCCGCTAAAGAGGAGACACCTAAAATATGAACGTCATTTTCTACCGCTTGTTTAGCCGCTTCTGCTGGTGTTTGGAAAAGTGGACCGATATCAACATCAAAACCTAAATCGGCAAAGGAGGTAGCGACTACTTTGGCGCCACGATCATGACCATCTTGCCCCATTTTGGCAATCATTATGCGCGGACGCCGTCCTTCCAGTTCTTCAAACTTATCGGCTAAAGCCTGAGCGGTGCCAAATTTTTGGTCCTGTTTCATCTCTTTACTATAAACCCCGGATATAGAACGGATGGTTGCGGTGTAGCGACCAAATACATTTTCCAAGGCGGTGCTAATTTCCCCTAAGGTAGCGCGTTCTCTCGCGGCTTCAATCGCTAAGGCCAAAAGATTGCCATTTCCCGCTGCTGCTTTTTCTAAAGCTTGCAGTTTACTGGCTACATTAGCGGCATTTCTTTCCTTTTTAATTTTTTCGATACTGGCTATCTGCTGACGGCGAACTTCGGCATTGTCCACTTCTAGTAATTCCATTGCCTCGTCTTTTTCATTGCGATAAGCATTTACGCCTACCACAATCTCTTTACCCGAGTCAATACGGGCTTGTTTCTTTGCAGCTGCTTCCTCAATGCGCATCTTGGGTAAACCGGTTTCAATGGCTTTGGCCATACCGCCTAATTCTTCTACTTCTTCAATTAGCTCCCAGGCTTTATCGGCAATCTGATTAGTCAGGTATTCAACATACCAAGCACCACCCCAAGGGTCCGTGCTGCGATTAATGCCTAGTTCATCTTGCAGGATTAACTGCGTATTCCTAGCAATACGTGCGGAGAAATCGGTAGGTAAAGCAATAGCTTCGTCCAAGGAATTAGTATGTAAACTTTGGGTGCCACCAAAGGCTGCAGCCATGGCTTCAATAGTGGTGCGCGCCACATTATTAAATGGATCTTGCTCGGTTAAACTATAACCAGAAGTCTGACTGTGCGTCCGCAAAGCCATGGATTTTGGATTAGTGGGATTAAATTGCTTCACAATTTTAGACCAAAGCATTCTTGCCGCGCGCATTTTGGCAATCTCCATAAAATGATTCATTCCTATGCCCCAGAAAAAGGATAGACGTGGCGCAAAATCATCAATGGCTAAACCTGCCTGTAAACCAGTACGGATATACTCTAAACCATCGGCAAGAGTGTAGGCTAATTCGATATCGGCCGTAGCGCCTGCCTCGTGCATATGATAGCCGCTAATAGAAATACTATTAAAGCGCGGCATTTTTTGAGAACTGTACTCGAAAATATCGGCGATGATTCGCATGGAAGGAAGGGGAGGGTAGATATAGGTATTTCTAACCATAAACTCCTTCAAAATATCATTCTGAATGGTACCCGATAATTTATCAGCACTAACGCCCTGTTCTTCCGCTGCCACAATAAAGAAGGCCATTATGGGAATTACCGCCCCATTCATGGTCATGGAAACGGACATCTTATCGAGCGGAATCTTATCGAAGAGTACCTTCATATCTTCCACCGTGTCGATAGCTACTCCCGCTTTACCTACGTCGCCAAAAACGCGTTCGTGATCAGAATCATACCCGCGATGGGTAGCTAAATCGAAAGCTACGGAAAGCCCTTTTTGTCCTGCGGCTAGGTTGCGACGGTAAAAGGCATTGGATTCTTCAGCGGTACTAAAACCCGCATATTGGCGAATGGTCCAAGGCCGAATGGTATACATGCTGCTGTATGGTCCGCGTAAATAAGGAGGCAGCCCTGCTACAAATTTCAAATGCTTTACTTTTTCTAAGTCTTTGAAATTAAATAAGCTGGGTATTTTTAGACCTTCGGGCGACTGCCAAAAGTGTCGGTTATTTTCTGCTACTGCTTTGGCCTCTGGCCCTTGGTATTTATCTGAAAAGTTAAAGCGTGGCATAGTCTTAATTTTGAATTTCGCTAATTTGTTGGTCTTCTAGCTTGGCACTCAAGCGGCTGACTGGCAGTGGTTCTGTCCAGGTTTTGGCTTTCTTCTCGCTGCCGCTAGATGCGGAATTAGCAGTAAAGTCGCCCTTTTCATTAGCGTTAAAATACTTATTAGCCCCCACTAAAATCAAGTCATTAGCATCAAAAGCAGCTTGTTGTTTTTTCGCTTGCGCAGAGATGGTCTTTTGAACGAAACCGTTTTTCAGGGCAGCGATATAGCCACCTTGAGCCTCAATTTCTTTGAAGAACTCCCAGCCTTTCTGAGCGATATCTTCGGTGAGCGATTCAATAAAGTAGGCACCCCGGCCCATATCGCGTACTTGGTGGAAATAGCTTTCATGTTGTAAAATAGAGAGCTGATTTAAGGAGAGACGTTTACTAAAAAACTCGGGCTCTTGGTAGTTGAGGTCGAACTCTTTCACATTTATTTCGGTAGCACCACCAATAATAGCGGCCATCGCTTCTGCCGTGCTGCGAATAAGGTTATTAAAGCGATCGAATTTGGTTTTATTACGCTGACTGGTTTCGGCGTAAATGCGTACTTCAGTAGTTTCTAAGCCCAGTTCCTTTTGCATTTGTTGCCACAATCTGCGGAAAGCACGGATTTTAGAAATCTCGGCGAAATAATCGGAGCCAGTAGCGAAGTTTACCCAGAAGCCACGGGTAGATTTTAAATCTAGTTGGTGCAGGTATTCATAAGCCATGGCTAAGGCCAAACCCAATTGCTGAGCATGATTAGCACCGGCGTTTTCGGCATGATTAACGTTAAGGCAAACACTGCGTAAACCGGCGAAGTTTTTAGCCTGTAAGTTCTTTAGTTGAGTCAAGTCCTCTTCTTGCGACTGGTACCAATCTCCCTTACGTAAAATATTTTCTAGTGGATCGAAGTTAATGCTGCCTTCTAGCTCGGCTTCTTCAATACCACGTTCTTTGATTAAGTCTACTAATTGCTGAGAAATTTTCTCGAGTCCAGTTTCTAGCACTAGGTTGAGGCAGATATACTGAATTTCAATATCCTTAAGTAATAAGCTTAGATTTTCTTGGCCTTGTAGGTAGAAGATAAGGGAAGTAGCCCCCCGGTTCAAAAAGTTTAATGCTTCTGCATTAGCAGACTTTTCGTCCGAAACACAAATCTCGTGGACGATATCCCACTTGGGGTGTTCTTTTAGTGGCTGGTCTTTTAAATCTAGGCCCTCGGCAGTGTAAAGTGGACGAATGGAATTGCCATTGGCATCGGTTTTTAGCAAATCGCTAAAAGCCTTGCCTTTCAAGTCTTTTTCAATTTTCGCCTGCCAGTCGCTTTCGCTGTGCGCGGGAAATTCGGAGAAAAGGTTAGAGTCGGCCATATTTAAAGGAGTTTAAAACAAAGGTCTTAAAAATAGCGCTATTTTCGGGAGAAACGGTGCTTAGAATGGGGCTATTTTGTAAGGGGTTGTATTTGCTGTTGTTCAAAGTCAAAGCGTGTTAGTGAATTGTAAAGGGATATTCTCGGTTCTAATATCTTCTCGGTCGACTACCCCGCCTTGACGGCACCCCTTCTGTCCAGAAGGGGGACTAAAATGATGCTTTCGTTTTTTTAGGAGATGAGGTTTAGGCCTAACAGTCGATGATAGAAATTGTGTTGAGTAAGCAAACCCTTAAGCACTTGATTGACTGCGGCCAAACACTTCGCTTTTAAATTAGACCCAAGTGCTTTTGTAGCAATTAACATCAGTCATTCAGGCTGCTAAAGCCCCCCGTCTGGGAGAAGGGGATGAATTCCGCCTAGACCTACTTGTGATTTTAGTGCCAATATTAACTGGTGGAAGAAGAGGTGGTTGACTAGTAGGGATGTCCCGTTACACCCTCGAAACACATGATTGACTACATCCGAATTCTATACTTTTAAATTAGACCCAAATGCTGTATGTGGTAACTAACATTCATTATTCACGCAGCTAAAGCCCCCTTTTTGGGAGAAGGGGATGAATTCCGCCTAGACCTACTTGTGATTTTAGTACCAATATTAACTAGCAGAAGAAGGGATAATAGACTAATAGGAATGTTCAGCTAAACGCTCGAAGCACATGATTGAATGCGGCCAGACAGTTCGCTTTTAAATTAGACCCAAATGCTGTTAGTAGTAACTAACATTCATTATTCACGCAGCTTAAGCCCCCCTTCTGGGAGAAGGGGATGAATTCCGCCTAGACCTACTTGTGATTTTAGTACCAATATTAACTGGTGGAAGAAGGGATAATTGACTAATAGGAATGTTCAGCTAAACGCTCGAAGCACATGATTGAATGCGGCCAGACAGTTCGCTTTTAAATTAGACCCAAATGCTGTTAGTAGTAACTGACATTCATTATTCACGCAGCTTAAGCCCCCCTTCTGGGAGAAGGGGATGAATTCCGCCTAGACCTACTTGTGATTTTAGTACCAATATTAACTAGCAGAAGAAGGGATAATAGACTAATAGGAATGTTCAGCTAAACGCTCGAAGCACATGATTGACTGCGGCCAGACAGTTCGCTTTTAAATTAGACCCAAATGCTGTTAGTAGTAACTAACATTCATTATTCACGCAGCTTAAGCCCCCCTTCTGGGAGAAGGGGATGAATTCCGCCGAAACCTATTTGTAAAGCTTAGTTCAAAGATTAACTGGCGGAAGAAGGGGTAGTCGCCCTTTATTTTCACTTAGCTGGACATTTACTATTATGCTTATTTACGGCAATAAATGTTTGGTGACGATACCCGCCACCCTGCCACTAAAACTAACCGTAAAACAAATACTTAATCCTCTGTACTTAGATTAGGCATCGCTAGTTTGCAGAAAAATACATGATCAAGCAAATAGTAATTGACGGACATTTGATTAAAACCAAGTATAAAAGAATGCCCAGTAAGCCATGGTTAACTTCTTACGCAAGAAATTTGCGCAAAGCAGATAATTTCTCAGAAGTAATATTCTGGAGCTTTGTAAGGAAAGCCAGGTTTCATGGTTTAAGATTTAGAAGGCAAAAGGTAATCGGAAACTTTATTGTTGACTTTTATTGTCCTGCGCTACAATTAGTAATTGAGGTAGATGGTTCGATTCATGAGCAGCAAGAATTGGAAGATAGAAAGAGGGAGGAGTATCTGAGGTCCGCGGGTTGTCGGGTTATTCGCTTCTGTGTTCCGCAGGTTCTTGATCATCCTGATCAGGTAAAGGAGCAGTTAAAGGAGTTTATAATTAAGGAGTATGGTGGGTAGTAAGCTCGCTCTATTGGTCGACTACCCCGCCTTGGCGGCACCCCTTCGGTCCAGAAGGGGGACTAGAATAGCGATTTCGTTATCTAAGAAACATGAGATTAAGATCTAACGGTAGGTAATAGACCATGAGTAGACTTAACGATGCTGAATGGACCTAATGGACCACATCCAAATACTATACTTTTTAATCCGACCCAAATATTTTTTTTTAGCTAGCGTCAGTCATTCACGCAGCTTAAGCACTCCTTCCGGGCGGAAGGGGTTGAATTCCGGCGAAGACTTATTATGAAGATTAATATGAGTTTTAAGTTGCGGAAGATGGGGTAGTCGTAGTTGGGTGATTCTAAGTAATCAACTCTGTTTAGGCAATCGGTGACCGAGTCTTTCTGGCTCAATTAGTCTATAGGGTGAATATAAATGGATTGTTTATTTAGTCGCTCCTTAACAAGCGGCTTGACATTTCGTTGGATTTAAAAATAGTTGAATAAATCGAAGCACAAAAAATGCTTCTTTCTTTAATTGAAGCATCATCTTTTTAAAGTTCCATCCAGTGG
>Ga0306912_1000215_pt1 | contig 35932 bp, 34 predicted proteins | sample AntRauFillE10628_FD_190443 | JGI IMG/M metagenome (GOLD analysis project Ga0306912, IMG submission 190443) | Saline lake microbial communities from Rauer Islands, Antarctica - Metagenome Filla E10 #628 (v2) (version 2) | ecosystem: Environmental > Aquatic > Non-marine Saline and Alkaline >...
TATCCTGAAAAAGCGTCCCTGACTCACTCAACGATCTGCTTATCTCTTTCACTATGTTCAAAGAACGTCCGCCAACTCACCAATTCCCATCGACTCGTTGACAGATTTACAAACTAAGAATAATTTCAAGTAAAGTGCAATGAAAAAATAAATAAATTCACTGCGATTATTCTTGCCCTTCGTATTTTTGAAGGGCTTTAAATATACGATCAAACTTTAACCAGAGTCAATCAAAATATCCATATTTTTTCCTTTTTCACCGCTTCCCTAAAGCCACTTTTTTGCGATTGTTTTGTTTTGTATCGGTACAGCTTTATATGCCCGATTTTAGCTGTACAATTCATTTCCTTCCGGGTCTTCATCGTACGCTTTAAAGAACCAAACTCCGGCATATAATATAGGTGTATCGAAAAGCGCAAAGAAAAATTTGAATATATATGAGTTCAAAATGAGAATGATGAGAGCGCCAGCCGTTGAAACATTTTCACCAAGGTTGCCGGTCATATATAAAATTGAGAGTATTGCCGTGCTGTCGACAAGCTGACTGATCATTGTGGATCCATTATTTCGCAACCATAAGTATTTACCCTTGGTCAGCCGTTTCCAAAAATGGTACAGACGCACATCAACAGATTGGGCAACCAGATACGCAAACATGCTCGACAGTGTGTTTGCAATCAAAAATTCGTACACACCGTCAAACAGCTCAAGTCCACCACTTACACCATATGTATTTGGAAATATATGCGCGGCGCTCATCAGACCTATCATATATAGATTCATAAAAAATCCAACCCACACTACACCCTGCGCTTTTTTTCGCCCAAACAGTTCAGATATCATATCCGTAACCAAAAAAGTGAATGGATATGCTATCAGGCCAACCGGAATACTCATTACGTACAGACTTCCATCACGAACAAGAGATGGCGTTAAATCTCTCAGCCACGGCGGAAGATCAAGTGTAAAAAGAGTTATGAACTTTGTAGTGCCGATTACGTTACCAAGAACTAACGACGTTAAAAAGACACCTGAAAGCGTAAGAAATAGAATATCCCGTTTATGGGGTGACGGAATTCGTATTGAAGATAATTTCATCTGAACCTTTTAGTACCCACTTATTGTTCTGCGTCTGAACTGGCAGACCATTTCCATTTATGAATAAAATTACTGAAGAAAAAATTCGAATTTCGCAGAGCGGCGCGCTTCTCTATTTGAAGAATCCACGATTTACAATGACGGCCCTCGCTGAAGAGGCAGATATAAAGCCTGATCAGATATACGACTATTTTTCAAACCGACGTGATGTACTTGATTTCTTTTACAAAGGACTGATGCTTGAATACGAGGAATCAATACGTAGTATAGAGAAGTATGCCGAATTCACTCTTTCTGAGAAACTCAGCAACCTCGCGCTGACAATGATTGATCTGATGGATCCCTACAGGGAATTCGTTCGAAAAACCTATAAATATAAAGTCATTTGTTCTACTCAAAGAACAACCTTTGAAAAGCTTTTTCGCAATCAGTTAAAAGCAATTTACGAATCTGACAAAAACCAGTCCCGGCTCTCAACTGCTTTTAACCGGGGGCCATTATATAAGGCCGGCACCTACAATTTTCATCTGCTGGTCCGATTTTGGTTGAAAGATGAAAGCGCCGGCAATCAAAAGACGATGGAATTCATTGATAAATGGACCTCCTTCGTTGAAGAGCTGCACTATTCGTCTATTCTGGATAGAGGTTTTGATGTTGCAAAATTCATCTACTACAACTCACCTTTTTCAAACGTATCAAAAGACACGACTTCATGAGCGATTTTCCTTCATCTAAATACGACCGCGGTAAAATATTTGCTAAAACAGGCCTCAAAGTCGGCACAAACTATGCAAAACACTATCTGAAAAACCTGCGTGGTTCTGATAAAGAACGAAACTCAGAATTCTACAATCAGACAGCAGAACAGATCTTTTCTGAATTCACAAAATTAAAAGGAACAGCACTCAAAATTGCTCAGTCACTGAGTATTGATCAGGGATTTCTTCCGGATGAGTTTTCAGAGGTCATGACGCAGGCCCAATATTCTGTTCCTCCGATCAACCGATCTCTTGTGAGATCTATTATCAAGCGGGAACTCGGTCGTTATCCGGAGGACCTGTTTGAGTCGTTTGACACTGAAGCGATTGCGGCCGCATCGATTGGCCAGGTCCATGCCGCAAGGTTGAAAACAGGCGAAAAAGTGGCTGTTAAAATCCAGTACCCTGGCGTTCGTGATACTATCGCCTCTGATCTTGGACTGGCAAAGTCACTCTTTAAGCGATTCATCAAAAACAAAGAGGAATTGAACGACTACTTTGAAGAGATCGAATCTACGCTAAGGCTGGAAACTGACTATATACATGAGGGCCAAACGATCAACAGGTTTCATAAACGCTTTTCAACAGACCGGTTCGAAACACCCCGGTGGTTTGAAGAGTATTCGACAGAACGGGTTTTAACAATGAGTTTTCTGGAGGGAGTTCACTTGAAAGAATTTTTGGATCAGGATCCTTCACAGGAAGAGAAAAATGACTTTGGACAAAAAATATGGGACTTCTTCCACGAGCAAATTCATCAGTCAGACGAGATTCATGCCGATACGCATCCCGGAAACTTTCTGCTAACCGACGATCAAAAACTGGGAATCATTGATTTTGGGTGCGTGAAGCATTTCCCCGATACCTTTTTCAGAGATTATCTGCTGCTTCTGCCCACTCATCTCGAGCGGGATCTTGAAAAGATCAAATCCCTGTACAATCGTCTGGGAGTGCTGAAAGGCGACCCGGAAACCAATCAGACCGAAAAGAAATATTTTGAATTTTGCCTGAACTACGGCTTTACGTTTGCAATGCCGTATAAATCAGACACATTCAACTTTGGTGACCCGGAATATAAAGACCTCATCAGAGGGTATACTAAAAATGCGCCGGTCGGTAACGAAGCAAGGGGAAACAAGCACTTTCTTTACAGTACCCGTGTACATCTCGGGCTATACCATTTTTTGATGAAGCTCGGTGCTACGGTTGAGACAAAGAAATCCCGAGAAATAGTGGAGGAGAGAATCAGCGAAAAAGTTGTCTGATGTATCAGGAGTTCATAAAATTGGCCTGATTTCTCAAATCAGCACAAATTGATTATTTAGTAACCGGAGGTACTGATAAGTCGCTGTGAAGAGAGTTGCCAAATATGGCAGAAAAAGAAAAACCCGGCAAATTGAATCACCGGGTTTGTAAATTATATTTACAACGTCAAAGGTTTATTTTTCCTCAGCAGTTTTTCCAACAAAAGCGTCAAAAACCATCAACAGATCTTCTGAGACCTCGTTGCGTGTTCGCCCTTCTATTCTGTGGCGTGGAACCATCGCTTTCACCTCTCCGTCAACAAAAAATGCAAACGCGGGTGATGACGGCGGATATTCGCTAAAAAATTCGCGGGCCCGTTCAGTAGCCTCTTTATCCTGACCGGCAAAAACCGTTACCAGATGGTCAGGTTTCTGTACTGCGTTATCAAGCGCAATTTTAACTCCGGGACGGGCATTTCCTGCAGCGCAACCGCACACAGAATTTATAACCATCAGCATTGTGCCCTTGCCATAGTCTTCCATTGCTTTTTCTACGTCTTCGGGGGTTTTCAACTCTTCAACACCCAGACTCGTGAGTTCTTCACGCATCCATAATGTATCGGGTCCTACTCCAAATCCAAATTGCATAACACGTCCTGTTTAATTCATTTATTTCATTTCCACTAATATACGCATAAATTTGTACTTTATTAGATTTGCGTACCGTTCTATTGATTAATTCATTTACCCTTTCAGACGTTCAAATTCATGATTACCCATCTAAACCGTTTCTCTGCACTTGCTCTGATCGCCATATTTTATTCCGGCTGTTCGGGCACTAAAACAATCAGCACTCCTCAAACAACACAATCTCCTGAAATTGACGGTAATATTTCGGGCTGGAATATGCAGGAATCTGTTATTGAAAGAACTGATCTTGCTGACTACTACGCAACACATGATAACGACTTTCTCTACCTGTATATAGATGTAAAGAGCCTTGCTCATAACCACGCCATGAAGCAGTCAGGGCTTATTATATACATAAGCAGCAGTGAAGAAAATCGAAACCGCATAGGGTTAGCATTTCCATCGGGCACATTCAATCTTCTTCGGGAGAATCCTGTTGTCTATGAGTCTTTTATAACAGATCAGGAGTGGTTTCAACAACCTCAGAACCTGGACAGACTGGAATCGCTTGAGACACAGATTTTCGATCGGGTTATGGTTGTAGAGCAAACAGGATCAGACACCAATTACGGATTTGTGGATAAGGAGAGACTGCAAGTAGACGGGATTGAGATTTCGACGGGTGATAATCGCCGGCTCATGTCAATTGAAATGCGTGTTCCGCTGAACAGCAGCTCAATCTATAATTTGAAGGGCAATAATCTTTGGCTGGGTTTTGAAATTGATCCGCCCAATTTCCGGATTCAAAGTAATGACAACACTGCATCCCGCCAACAGAGGTACGGCTCTGGAAGAGGCAGGATATCGCAGGGTAGTAACACCTCGCGCATGAATCTGCGACAACGAATGGGGCAATACGAACGCTGGTACAATATTAATCTCAGTGAATAATAAAAAACGCCCCGACATCTCTGTAGGGGCGTTTTCAATCAAAAAATCTGTAAACGAAAGCTATCTGATTTTAGACGGCATCTTCGTACAGTTCATTTACTTTTTCCCAGTTTACTACATTCCAGAAAGCGGAAATATAGTCAGGACGACGGTTCTGATAGTGCAGATAATAGGCGTGCTCCCACACATCAACCCCGAGAATTGGTGTAAGCCCATTCATAAGCGGACTGTCTTGGTTTGGAGTTGAAATCACTTTCAGATCGCCAGAATCATCAACACACAACCAGCCCCAGCCGGACCCAAATTGACTCCCAGCGGTTGAACTAAACTCTTCTTTAAATTTATCAAAACTGCCGAACTCGCTTTTAATTTCATCAGCAAGTTTGCCGGTAGGCTTTCCTCCGCCTTCAGGGCTGAGAATTGTCCAGAACAGTTTGTGATTTGCGTAGCCGCCGCCATTATTGATAACACCCTGACGAATATCCTCAGGAACTTCAGTTATTTTCGAAAGAACTTCTTCAATCGGCAGGTCTGCAAACTTGTGGCCTTTAAGTGCAGCATTTACTTTATTTGTATATCCCTGGTGGTGTTTTCCATGGTGAATTTCCATGGTTCTCTTATCTATATGCGGTTCCAGTGCATCAAGCTCGTATGGTAAGGATGGAAGTTTGTAAGCCATGTTAATTTGATTAAACATTTAAAAGTTAAAAATTGTCTAAAACGTTACAAATCAATGGTTTAATATAACGCTAGATCCTCGTACAGTAGAATTGTATTTAAAGAGATTTTCGTTCCTGTCATGCGAGTATTTATTTCCAATAAACAATCAATGGGTTTATACAAATAGAATCTTATTTTAAAGCTCTAATAAATAATTAAAATCATGGTGTTATGAGTTTCGATTACGATGTAATCATTTTAGGCAGCGGTCCGGCCGGTTTTTCTTGTGCAATGCAGAGTTCCAAATTTGATAAGCGTGTGCTCATAGTTGAGGCAAATGAAGAGCACCTTGGCGGTACATGGATCAATTCGGGTACTGTACCGAGCAAGGCTTTGAGAGAAGCAGCAAAATCTATTCAGAAATTTCATGGTCAGTTTGGGGATGAAAGAGGCAGAAAACCATACGAGCGTTTCAAAATGGACGACCTCCTCCAGTACAAGCAAAATATCCTGGATAGTAAAAATCAAAAGGTTAAAAATGATATCATCAAAAATGAGATTGATACCGCACGTGGGTGGGGAAAGATTCTTGACGACCATACTGTTGAAGTCACGGATCATCTGGATAACGTAAAAGCCTACTCAGCAGAAAATATTCTCATTTCAACAGGGAGCAGCTTTAACTCCCCGGATATTTTCTCAATCAACGACTCGAATATACTTGATTACCGGTCCGTTTTAAATCTGACACATATTCCCAGAAGACTGGTCATAGTTGGAAGTGGTATTATCAGTTATGAATTCGCCACAATTTTTGCAGCTCTTGGCACCCGGGTAACCCTTCTTGCAGAGACCCGTGAGATACTTTCGTTTTTGGATGAAGAGATTAAACAGGAGTTGTACCGGCTTTTAAAGGAGAGCACGATCCAGCTCCACACCAACATTCAACTGCAACACGTGTCGAACAATAAACTGCGTACTTGCACCGAAGTCGGGTTCAAAACAGATACTGATCCAGACCGGCTTCAAGTGGTAGAAACGGAACATGTACTTTATGTAGGAAGCACAACTCCCAACACCTCAAAGATAGGGCTCGAAAATGTAGACCTTCCACTTACTGAAGAGGACGGCATTAAAGTTGATTCTCATTTCAGAACAACCGTCGACAGTATATATGCTGCAGGTGACGTTGTTGGACCTCCGGCACAGGCGTCTGTTTCATTTGTTCAGGGCAGGATCGCTGCACTCAGCATGTTTAATGAAGAGTCAAACAAGATGAATGAATCCATTCCTTATGGAATCTACTCCATACCTGAAATCTCATCAATTGGCATGACTGAAAAAGGTGCGATGAGTCAGGGAATTGATGTTACGGTTGGAAGAGCATATTACAATAATCTTACCCAGGCTGATATCAATCACGAACGTGACGGACTTCTGAAACTGGTTTTTAAGACAGATGATCTGAAACTCATTGGTGTTCATATTATCGGCGAGCAAGCGGCAGATCTTGTTCATCTCGGCCAGAGTGTGATGGCACATAACGGGTCAATCCGGTACTTTATGGAGCACGTCCTAAACTACCCAACATATAGCGAAGCTTACAGAATTGCCGCTTTTAACGGAATGAACCGCGTTTACAAGGCGGGCGTTAAGTACAAAAAGATTCTCGAACGTTCCGGTAAGAATTAAAACCAACCATTTCGGCACACCCCACTTTCCTGTCATCGGATTGACGGGCTCAATAGTAACCTGAGTTCGATTCATAATATGTCGAATACAATCAATAAAAGACCGACCCTGTCCAAAGAGGACGCGAAATTGCGGAAATGTTATCCATACTGTCATGCCACGCCATGGCGTGGCATCCCCTATCCATATCAACGGAATGAGATCCCGCATCTCCCGATGGGGAGGTGCGGGATGACGCCCTTTTTGGACAAGCATCAAAATCATAATCCGCATTTAAGAATCGAACTCAGGTTAGTACTATGTTGGGGTCAGATTTCTGTTCGTTTTACATAGTGAATGGCCATACGTAAGCCTTCGGAATCCAACGGAGGATCCTCAGGCAGTGTTTCGATCGGCTTGTTTTCTGACTGTTTTGCGGCAAGAGCAAGAGCCATCGCATCCACAATATCATCTTCAGCCACTTCGTTACGACGAAATTCCTCTTTTATGTCTCTGAAAAAGTCGGCCGCAATTTCTTCATGATCCACCACGAGACCAAGCCGGTGACGAAGGCCTTTTTTCGTTTTTTTCGTCTGATAGATCATCCCGCCATTCAGTTTCATGAATAACAGCTCCGGATGGCTTTCAAGCACTTTATCCCGATACTCCTCATTATTCTGTAAGAATGCGTCTATCGTGCGGATTTTTGGCGTTATATTCCAGGCCTGTACCGTAAGTTTTTTCTCGGTATAATCGTAGCTTTGAATATTGGCTTCTACGTATGAAGGGGCGTGAAGAGCAGGGCGAATGGGCGGACTGAACACACTGGCAGCGTATTCCGCACCCAGCGTTTTACGCAGCAGCCTGTCGCATTCACGCGTATATTCTTCGTCCTCCATACCGATAGGCATATCTATAAAAATGCGGTCGTATGTTTTGAAAGCCTCTTCAAGCTCTTCATCCGATCGCAGCACAAAATATCCGGGGCCCTCATCAAAAGTGATCAGTAACCACCCGGCTTTACAACCATCTATTCCGGCAGTTTTCACAATAGTTTCTGTTTAATTATTATCTCTAAGTTTGATATGAAGTTCGCGTAGCTGTTTTTCGCCCACGGTATCGGGTGATCCGTCCATCGTGCTTTGCGCTCTTTGATTTTTCGGAAATGCGATCACGTCGCGCAGGCTCCCTGCACCGGCCATAATCATCACAATCCGATCAAGACCAAGTGCGATTCCGCCATGGGGCGGTGCACCGTAGGTAAGTGCATCAAGAAGGAATCCAAACTTCTCGCGGGCCTCTTCTTCTCCTATTCCCAGAACTCTGAACATTTTGCTTTGAACATCTGAATTGTGGATTCTGATTGAGCCCCCTCCAATTTCACTTCCATTCAATACAAGATCATAGGCCCTTGCATTCATATTTTCGGGAGATTCTTCCAGCGAATCAATCTCTTCTGCTTTAGGAGATGTGAACGGGTGGTGAAGCGCCACATACCGCTTCTCTTCTTTATCCCACTCTACCAGAGGAAAATCTGTGACCCACAGGAAATTGTAGGCGGATTTATCGATCAACCCAAGATCTTTACCCATCATCAGGCGTAAGATTCCCATCTGCTTATACACATCCGGTTCAGGGCCTGCAAGTATCAGCACCAGGTCTCCATCCTGAGCTTCAGACCTTTCCACCATCTCATCCACTTTGGTGTCTGTTAAGAATTTGCCTACGCTGCAGAAATGCTCATCATCGGACACCTTTATATAAATAAGCCCAGCCGCTCCCGTTTCACGCTTCACATCTTCGGTGAGTCTGTCGAGAGCTCCCCGCCCAAGATCACCTTTTCCAGGCACATTAATAGAGACAACCCGTCCCCCCTTCTTCACTGTCGTTTCAAAAATCTTGAATCCGCAATCGTCGAGAAGATCAGACAGGTCATTGATGGTCATTCCAAAACGGGTATCCGGTTTGTCGGACCCGTATGTTTCCATCGCCTCTTTATATGTAATTCGTGGAAATGGTGTAGGAATTTCTACACCCAGGTGTTCCTTCCAGATGGTTTCCATCAGTTCTTCATGGGTTCGGTAAATCTGCTCTTCATCAACAAACGACATCTCTACATCAATCTGGGTGAACTCAGGCTGCCGGTCAGCGCGAAGGTCCTCATCGCGGAAGCATTTTACAATCTGGAAGTAGCGATCCATCCCCGATACCATCAACAGCTGCTTGTAGGTTTGAGGGCTTTGGGGAAGTGCAAAAAATTTACCGGCATTTACCCGGCTTGGTACCAGGTAGTCGCGGGCGCCTTCCGGCGTTGACTTCATCAGAACAGGTGTTTCAACTTCTGAAAAGTTATTGGATTGGTAAAACGACCGTACCGTGTGGTATAGTTTGGAGCGCAACATCAGATTCTGCTGCATCTTCTGACGCCGTAAGTCAAGGTAGCGGTACTTCAGTCGTGTCTCTTCATTTGTAGCAATATCGTCTTTAATCTCAAATGGCGTTGTTTCTGCCTCAGAATAAATGACAAGTTCATGTACCTCGATTTCTATTTCACCGGTTGCCATTGCCGGGTTAATTGTCTCTTCATCACGAAGAAGTACGCTTCCCTTTATTCCAATCACATATTCCGATCGCAGATCTTCCGCTTTTTCATGCAGCTCTTTATTGGATTCATCAAATACAACTTGCGTAATTCCGTACCGATCCCGAAGGTCAATAAATATAACTCCCCCCAAATCCCTGCGTGAAGATACCCAGCCATTTAAAATAACCTCTTGATTAACCATTTCTTTTGTCAAATCACCGCAAGTGTGAGTGCGAAGCCAGCTCATAAATATCTATTTTTTTTCTTAATCAGTAAAAATGTGTTCAGAACAGCCAAAATAAGTAATCTCTCAACCATTCGCCTATACGATTCTGGCGAAAAGAGGCGCGTCAATTTCTGTTTAGGCTGGATAAGTGCAATTCATAACAATCTGTTTTATTATCTGTACCATTTGATCAGGTAAATTTATTTAACCTTATGCTTTCAATTCTATTTACAGTGAACATTGTTGTTACCGCCATTATGGTTGGTGTGATTTGGACGATCCAGCTTGTTCACTACCCATTTTTTCACAGACTTGAAAAAGACAACTACGAGCTGCACATGGATGATCATCGGGAGAAAATATCCTACATCGTTATTCCCGTTATGCTTGCAGAACTTTCAACCGCCATAAGCCTCGTTCTGATCAACTCCAGATATCAGCCTGAGTTTATTGCAGGACTCATTTTACTTCTTCTGATCTGGATATCTACTGCGTTACTGCAAGCCCCCTCCCATAGCAGGCTTGCAGGAGGCTACAACCCATCTGAAGTACAGAAGCTTCTGAAATCCAACTGGATTCGAACGGGTTTATGGTCAATAAGGCTGATACTATTAATATTTGTCCTTATCAGGGCATCATCAAATGTGTCAATTTTAAGATAGGCATTTACATTTAGGTAAATTCGAGTATATTGATAGTGTTATAATCGATTGAGAGAATCGTCATGAAATCTATCACTGTCTATATTACAGATGTTTCCGAGATCTTCAGGAGTGGTATAGAACATCTACTCATGCAATCTGACCAGATAGGAAAAGTAGTGTCCTTTCCCGACGCGTGTTCACTCGTTGAATCCTTCCGTACGTGTCCAAATGCCGTTTGTATTATCTCTTCCAACATACCTGATATGAGTCTGAAAGAGTTAATGACCGAGCTTAAAGAAATCAATACGAATGTTAAAGCAATCATAATTTCCCGAAATGCGACGATTGGAAATGTCAATCTTGTCCTGAACTTGGGTGTAAAAGGCTATATTACACGTCAAGCGTCAGCCAAAGAGCTTGAAGAAACTGTCCTTACTGTCTGGAATGAGAAACAGGCGTTCAGCCGATCTGTATCAGACAAAATCGCCGGTTTTTATGCGAATTCATACAGAACCGGCCCAACACCGGCGAAACAAAACATTACCAGCAGAGAGCAGGAAATCTTAAAATATATAGTTGAGGGATTGACAAGTTCAGAAATTGCTGACCGCCTATATATAAGTCCGCGTACGGTTGAAACCCACAGAGCCAATTTAATGCAGAAACTGGAAATCAAAAATACGGCAGGACTTGTCCGATATGCTCTTCAGGAAGGCGACCATTTATAAGCTTGTTTGAGCGCACATATAACGCAGCTCTAGTTAATAGAGGGCTTTGCGTGGTATCCCGTCACTGGAATAGTTGATTTAAATAATCTAAGTTGAGTTCCATTATTACTTGAACACAGCAATAATCAAAAAATTATTAATCGAACTGAGATTCTAAGTATAAATACGTATAAAAATTACGGAAATTTACTTATTGCGATAGGTGTTTTTTACAAGTAAGTTAATTATGCAAATGGGGTAATAGCCGTCTGTAGATGATATTTAGCAGTTCTTCTTGATCGGGGAACTGCTAATTTTTTTTCTACCCTTTTCAACTATTGTTCCTCCTTATTATCAAAGAGATAGCTGGTAGTGTTGCTTTCCCGTATTTTCAAGTTCGAATCCCATCTCTTCTAAATAGTCATTATGTTTTTGATTACCGGGTAGAGCAATAATTCGCTCAATTCCTTTATCACTGAAAAATGCCTTGTTGTCCTCAAAAAGAAACTTCCCAACTTTGAAATCGCGAAACTGAGGAACAACAAAATCGAGCTCAACAACGAGATCGCCATGGTCGGTTAAATTACCCACCAGAAGTCCTGCCGGAATCATATCACGCAATACAAAAATATTCAGGTCATCTTCTCTGAACTTTGAATAAAATTCCGGCTGAAAAACGTTGATCTGATCCTGGTAGAAGTTTAGAAATGTTTTCAAATACTCACTCTCTGCAGATATCCTTAGTATCTGGAAATATTCAACAGCAGAATAGATTTGGGTCAGATAGTAGATATTTACAAGTACAATGAAACCATTCATTGCCGCAACGGGAATTGACCCAATGAGTATTCCATACAGAGAAAAAATAGCTGCCCCAATCATATTCACGATTCGCAGCTGAATGATATTACTCATCATAAGTGAAACGGCTACCAGCAGAGATGCTGCGTAGCCTATAAGTTCGTAAATAAACGTCGTTTCTAATTCCATTTAGGTTTTCTTCTCATTTCGCATCGAACCTACCCTAAAGTTCTACGAATTTAATTTAAAGTTTTACCGTTTATATGAATTTTCAAGTTCGTACTGACTTTTCTTATCGACATTATCGGAAATAATATCACCCCAACTCTTGCAAATAATACTGGTTTTTGAGAACTGCAGCTGCGTTTGGAAATACCTAAGATCAGAACACTTGTTTTATAGAATTTGTGTGGCAATGAGAAGCAGCCTCAAATAAGCAGGCCGGGAATCGGAAGACTGTTAGTGTGGTCTCCAATATTAACTTCAGAAAAATGTTTCAGATTCGCATATCAGTTTAATGCAATAATAACAGGCTGAACTGTCAGTAATTTTGCCTGATGTACTGCAGAATCCTGTTCATCTCGTTACGAATCACATTATTGCTGACCACAAAGTTATTGTTATGAAAACTGAAGGTGAGCCGCCGTCCTGAATCAGTATAGAGATATCCGCTCAGACTGGTATTGTTGCTAAGCGTTCCTGTTTTGGCATACACGAAAGGAGGCTGGCCTTCAGGCGCACGATAACGGCCGCTGATTGTACCGCGGACACCTCCAATAGGCATGAGTGCCAATGTCTCTTCCTCGCCAAGTAAGCTATAAAGCTTCTCAAGAAGTGCAACTGTAGACATTGGTGTAATGAGGTTATAGCGTGTCAGGCCGGATCCATCAACCCAGTTCGGAGGGTCAGGAAGATCATACAGGTAATTTTCCAGTGCAAAATTAATAGCACGCGACGTGTTCATAGTCCCGAATTCCTGATTTGAAATCATCAGCATAAGCTGCTCGGCAATCATATTATCACTGACAACCATCATTCGTTCATACAAGGGCTTTGCAGGGGTCGCATATAGTGTATTTGAGTACTCAATTTCAGGACCGCTATATACGCCTACATCACGGCCAAGAGTATCCGCCAGCAGGTTCGCAATTAATTCTGTACTGTAGACGAATGGAATATCCCGCTCACGGCTAACGGTATCAGATTTGGGAACATATGAAACCTGATTATCTCTGAAATTCCGCGTCACGAGTTCAGGTTGCTCTCCATCCCACTCTTTTTGGGTAATAAATCGCTCAAAATAGGCCGGCTTCACTGGCTCAACCTCATCCAGCATGATCAACGCGACCTGTTGTGTCTGCAGGCGCATCATATTTCCATACATAGGAAACGGACTTTTTTCGGGCGCATATGACTCAGGGTACCAGTTCCACGACCACCCTGATCCAAAATGTTCATCATCGTAGTGGCTGTCGTCATAAACAAGAACTTCATCCCGGCTTGCAAGGAAATCGTATCCACCCATAAAATCAAAATTGGGGTTCAGAAATGCAGGGTCACCCGTTCCATGAAAATAGAGGGTATCGTTTCGAACTTCGTACGTCAGGGTCGGTAATGTATCGGGAAGAGCGTTCAGTGAAGAATAAAGCGTGAGAATTTTAGTATTAGACGCGGGGGTGAAATAACGGTTTCCATCCCTGTTGTGAAGAACAGAATCAGCCTCCGGATCGTACAGGACAAATCCCGACAGGCTTTCTGAAAATACATCAGACTCTGCAAACATTTGTGCAAGTTCTGATTCAGGAGAAGCTTCAACCTGTCGGTCAGAGACCGGATGTGTCGTTTTACATGCTATCAGTCCAATGCACAGAATTAAAATCAGATTTAGTCGCAGCAGAAGATGGTTCATAGAGTCTTGTTTTTGGTCTGTTAAATCTTAAGAAAATGTATTCTTCGGGCTAAACTTGCAAATATCTATTTAACTTTGCTGTGGACTCGAACCATCAATGACAGCAAATTATTTATTCAATTAGTTTTTCTCTTTAAATAAATGAGAGTTTTTATGCTTTTAAATACAGTATTGCAGTTTTTTTATCACTTTTATTAGTTAATCTATTAATCAGGAACCATTTAATGTTCAACTATTATACATTTGGAATCGGTTCCAATTTTAAAAGTAGATTTAATCTTATCGGTTGTATACTTTGAAAACGGTAGTTTGGCTAATTGAAAGCTTAAATGCATTTTGAAAAACTTACGCTTTTAATAGCCATCATTCGTACTATATGCAGAAGGAACGACAGTTTCTAATCATCTGTGCAAATCTTAATTCAATAACGTACCATGAAACAAAGCATACGATACTTATCTATTTTCGCCTTTTTATTTTCATGCACCTTGGCCTTATCGGTTCAAGGGCATGCACAAGGAACACTTTCGGGAATGGTTACGGATAGTGAAACCGGTGAGGTGCTGATCGGTGTCAATATTCTGGTTTTAAACGAAGGTATGGGAGTGGCAACTGACGAAAACGGCGAATACGAGATCTCCAATATACCAACGGGCGACTATCAGGTTGAGGCTCGATACATTGGTTACATTTCACAGATCGAAGATGTTACCATCGGGGATGGTGAAGAGGCCGTACTGAATTTTGAACTTGTTATATCTACGAGTCAGCTCGATGAACTGGTTGTGACATCTTTTGGGCTTGAACAGGAGAAAAAAGCACTGGGATACTCCGTTCAGGAGATTGACAGTGAAAATCTCACGGTCGGCAACCAGGCGAATGTCGTAAATGCGTTGAGCGGTAAGGTATCCGGCGTTCAGATCACAAACACAGGTGGTGCTCCGGGACGCAGCTCACGTATTATTATTCGTGGAGTGAATTCCCTTGACCCATCCGCTGACAATCAGCCCCTATTTGTTGTTGATGGAGTCCCAATTGATAACTCAACCATTGAATCAGGCGGAACTCCGCGTGGTATGAGTAATCGTGCCGCAGATTTAAACCCCAATGATATTGAATCCGTTAACGTGCTGAAAGGCGCTGCAGCCACGGCTCTATACGGGGTTCGGGCCTCAAATGGCGCAATTATTATAACAACGAAAAGCGGTCAATCGGGTGAAACACAAATTAACCTGAACAGCACCGTTGGTTTTGACAGAGTGAATAAATTCCCTGAGTTCCAGGAGGTGTACGGACAGGGGTTTGGCTTTGTGAGTGCGCCCGGCAATAGCTTTTGGCCAAACTGGGGTGGTAAATATTCTGAAACCCCCGGAACAGAGTATAATGATATCTGGCGGGATGCTACCGAAACCGGAGTTAGTTTCGACAATTCGATAAATGTGTCAGGCGGTAATGAAGTTGCTACTTATTACGCATCTGTCTCCAATCTGGATCAGCAAGGAGTTTTGCCATTTGGCGACTGGGGCAGAACATCTGTCCGGTTATCGGGTGATATCGCCCCAAAAGAGAACTTTAAGGTTCGGTCTTCCATAAATTACGTCAATTCGGGAGGTATGCGCGTGCTTGGTGATCGATTTATGGAATCGATGATGTACTGGTCACCCAATGCGGATGTTACCAATTTCGAAAAGCCGGACGGTACGATGAGAGGTTACTACAATGATGGAGGCTCCGGCGGCAACCCAATTTATCAGGCCAAATACTGGACATACGAGGACAATGTAAACCGAATCATAGGCAATGTAACATTCGACTACAGCCCGGTTGATTTTCTGAACATTGTATACACGCTTGGAACTGATTTTTACAGCGACCAGCGTACAGAAATCATTCCAGGGCCAAGAGGCATTGAAAATGAGAATGTGGTTAGCTCAACAGGTACCATTGAAGAAACGCGGATTAACAGCAGAGACATCAACTCTACGCTTAACATTACTCTGCAGACAGATCTGAGTGAAAAAATAAATACCAGGCTACGAGTCGGGAATGACATATTTGACCGTGATTTCAATAATGTGGTCTCAACAGGTAACGATTTTGTTACGCCGTTGTTCTACCACCTGAGTAACGTTCGCAATATATCTCTGAATCAAAACATACGGCAGCGACGGTTAGTAGGGGTTTACGGAGACCTTATGGTGAACTATGACGATTATCTTTTTGTGAACGTAACCGGACGTAACGACTGGTCATCAACGCTACCGGAAGACAACAGATCCTTTTTCTACCCGTCTGTAAGCGTAGGATTTTCGTTCAGTGATATTGTAGACCTGCCGGACTACTTCACTTTTGGAAAACTCCGTGCCTCTCTTTCGCAAGTAGGTAAGGATGCGCCGGTGTATGCTACTTCTAATACATATAACACACCTTCGGTCTTTCCATTAGACGGCCAGGTTGGTTTTACACGATCCAATATTCGCGGCAGCGCAGATTTAAAACCTGAACTAACGACCGCTTTAGAGTTTGGTACTGACCTTAGATTTTTCGAAAACAGGCTTGGCGTTGATTTCACCTGGTACAAATCAAACAGTAAAGACCAGATTTTTGACGTGCCGATTTCAAATGCAACCGGCTACTCACGAATCATTACCAATGCCGGAGAAATCGAAAATCAGGGCTTTGAACTTCAAATGACAGGCCGGCCCATGCAGACTCAGGACTTTGTGTGGGATGTAACCCTGAACTACAGCCGCAACAAAAGCACCGTAGTGGAGGTCGCTGAGGGAATCGATCAGATTCTTGTTGGCTCTTCATTTGGATACGCGGGAAGTTCTGCATCCATTCAGCTGCTTGAAGGCGAAGCCTACGGAAATATTTACGGGCGTAGTTATGAACGGTATTATCCTGCCGGAGAAGCGCCGGAAGATCCCACGTTTTTGGATGAAGATGCACCGCTGTTAATAGGCGAAGATGGATTTCCCGTCATCAACACAGACCAGCTGGTACTGGGCAACACTCAGCCCGACTGGATTGGAAGCATCAATAACAGCTTTTCCTATAAAAACCTTAACCTCTCGTTTCTGGTTGATGTCATCTGGGGACAAGACGTCTACAGCCAGTACGACAACTTCTTTACGGCATTCGGCATCACCGAAAGCACGCTTAACAGAGAAGATTTTCGGGTATTTGACGGATTCACGGCAGACGGACAGCGCAATACACAGGAAGTCTGGCTTGGTCAGGGCATTGGTCCCGATGGTGTTGATTACGGAGCCGGTTTCCACCGAAACAGAGAACGAGCCGCAACTGAAAATTTTGTTCTTGATGCATCCTATATCAAGCTGCGGAATATACGGCTGGGCTATAATCTGCCTCAGGATTTCATTTCGAATTTTGGCTTCAGAAATATCAACCTTTCGGCCACGGCAACTAATATTATACTGTATACGCCATTCGATGGGTTCGACCCTGAATCTCGTGCCGGCGGAGCAAGCAGCAACGCGAATGGCTTTACAGCCCTTGACTATCCGGGCGTAGCCAGCTTCTTTTTCTCTGTCAACTTATCCCTCTAAACAGAACACAGGATTAATTATGAAAAACGTAACAAAAGTATTGCTGATCACGGTTTTTTCATCCATCCTACTTCTGGCTGGATGTAATGACTATTTGAATATTAATGATGACCCCAATAATCCAACATCCGCTCCGGCCCTTGGATTATTGACTAATGCAACCTTCGAGACCTCACAGAATACCTACAGAATCGGAAGCACAACGTCTTATTATGTGCAGTACCTGGCGTCTCCGAATACCGGTAGCGCACTCGACACACAAGAACCACTAAGCTTTGGCAACGATTGGTTCAACCTTTACGATGTGCTCACGGATCTGTCTGATCTCGAACTTCTGGCAGAGGAACAGGGGGCAACACAGCTTCTTGGAATTGCAAAAATTCTAAAAGCATACAACCTTGCACTTCTTGTCGATTCGTGGGGGGACGTTCCCTATTCAGATGCATTTTTTGTTCAGACACTGAACCCCAGTTATAACGACCAGAGTGAACTCTACGGCACTATTTTTACTCTGCTTGAAGACGGAATTCAACAGCTTCAACAGCAGAATTCAACAATTAATGCCGGAAATGAAGATTTCATCTATGGTGGCGACTCTTCTAAATGGATTCAGCTGGGCTACATGCTTCAGGCCAGATATTTAAACCATCTCTCAAAGCAATCCTCCTACGAACCGGCAGCAGTTCTCTCAGCTATTGAAAACGGGTTTGCCTCGAATGAAGACGATGCACAGGTCACGTACTACGATTCACAGGTCAACCCCTGGGCATCTGTAGCGATTGCTAACGCAGGACTCATTCTGGGCGGATGGATATCTGAACAGACTGTTGAACATCTGGATGGTACAACCTACGGTGTTGAGGATCCTCGGATTAGTTTTCTTATTTCGCCCAATGAAGACGGCAATTTTGTAGGTGTTGAAAACGGAGCCGGCAGGGGAAACGCTCCTGAGTCCGGTGCATTTTCTGTCCTTTCAACAGATAATTACTACGCTGCACGAACGGCGCCATTGGTCATTGCTTCTTACGCCGAACAGAAGTTTATCGAAGCAGAGGCCGCTCTAAGTACGAACCCGGCACAGCCTGCACGTGCTTACCAGGCCTATCTGGATGGAATTGAAGCCCATATGGACAAACTGGGTGTAGACACTGTAGAAAAGGATGCCTATCTGAATGATCCGGCAGTGGCTGTAGGGAGCGCAGCTTTAACTATAGACGACATCATGAGAGAAAAATATGTCGCCCTCTTCCTGCACCCTGAAACATGGGTAGATGCCAGGCGATATAATTATTCGTATGCAAATATGACGATCCCTGCGAACCTGAATCAGGATCTTGGGGGCGAATTTATACGCCGACTCGGTTATCCCGATTCAGAAACTCAAAGAAACGGTCAAAATGTACCCGATGTAAATCTGACTGACCGCCTGTTCTGGGATCAATAGATAACATGACTGCATTATTTGACCCCAACAGGGTCTGATATCAAGCCGAAGGAGTTTAACTTCTTCGGCTTTTTTTATTACCGTTCACTTGTTAAAAAATCTACTTGGTTTTTGAATTCATGTGAACTCTCGTACATTTGATTTTGAATTTTACTCATTCTTATGCCACAACTCATCACAGGAATACAACAGGTCGGTATTGGCGTAGCCGATGCAGACGATGCCTGGAGCTGGTATCGCCGCATCTTTAGTATGGACGTACCTGTCTTCGATGATGAAGCTGATGCCACTCTGATGAAACAGTATACCGGTAATGAAGTCCACTCAAGGCGTGCGGTTCTTGCCCTCAATATGATGGGCGGCGGCGGATTTGAAATCTGGCAGTTTAAAAACCGGACGCCCACACCGGCCGCGAAAACTCCCCGGTTTGGTGACCTTGGCATCAATGCCGTTAAAATAAAATCCTCCGACCCAAAAGCCACATACGAGCAATTAAAAGACATAAGTAGCGACTCTGTTTCTGAGCTCTTTCACCACCCCGACATGGGTCACACCTTTTGGGTAACCGATCCCTATGGAAATACTTTTCAGGTAGTAAAAGAAACGTCATGGTTTAAAAAAGGGTCTGACACGTCAGGCGGTGTTTGCGGGGTCATAATTGGGGTGAGCGATATCAACACGTCCTCATCTCTATATACCGATGTGCTTGGCTTTAAAAGCCAGCTTTACGATGAAACCGGTTCTTTCGACGACCTCCCCGACGGCAATACATACCGAAGAGCCTGCTATGAAAAACCTCAAATAGATGACGGTGCATTTAGTCGTCTGTTGGGAGGTATCCAGGTGGAGTTGATTCAGGACCTTACAAATGAACCCAGAAAGATTTACGAAAACCGCTACTGGGGCGATCTTGGATTTATTCATGTCTGTTTTGATGTAAACGATATGGATCGATTAAAAGAAAAATGTGAAGAAACCGGACTTCCCTTTATAATTGACAGTGCTAATACGTTTGATATGGGTGAAGCTGCAGGTCGATTTTCTTATATTGAGGATCACGATGGTACACTTATTGAGTTTGTACAGACTCACAGAGTGCCCGTCATGAAACGGTGGGGCTGGTATCTCAACCTCAAAAACAGAAAAAAGAGAACCCCGCTTCCTAACTGGATGCTACGTTTAATGTCGCTGAGCAGAGTATCATAACATTTTAAAATAAAGAGCCATGCATATAGACCATGTCGGTATAGCCGTTAGCGATCTGAATCAGGCGATTGAGACTTACGAGAAAATTTTAAACCAAAAGATCTTAAAAACGGAGCGAGTAGAAAGTGAAAAAGTAGAGACAGCCTTTTTCGAAACCGGAGAGTCAAAAGTGGAGCTGCTGGGTCCTACTGACTCCAGCTCAGTCATTCAAAAATTTATTGATAAAAAAGGTGATGGCATTCATCATGTAGCCTTTGAAGTAGATGATATCCATGAAGAGATGGATCGGCTAAAGGAAGATGGGTTCACGCTTCTAAATGAGAAGCCAAAGCCGGGAGCCGACAACAAACTGGTGGCATTCATTCACCCAAAAGACAACCACGGCGTTCTGATTGAACTATGCCAGAGTCAATCGTGATTAAGTGGTGAATCTGGGACTCATTCGCATTATCTTTAGTCTTTGAAATTATTATTAATCGACAGATAACACGTTCGCATGCAGGACAGCGCCCGATTTTTTGCTTATGCCACCTGGGTCATTATGATCTCTCTGGGTATTATTCTCGCCGCAAATCCTTTTTTAGGGTACGCATCAAATCCCGGCTGGATTGGTTTAGTTACGCTGCTTTCTGTTGGGTTTGTCTATCTGAACCTATCGTATGCAGCAATTAAACGGTACATAACAAAAGTCCCTGAGCCGACCAACAATCATATTGTTTTAGCAACCATTATTTTTCTTCCGGCGGCTACCTGGATCTTCGCCATCAGTGAAAACGCCGGCGGATCAGAACTAATCTTAATCCTCATAGTTGCGTTTGCATGTGGTTTGGGCGCGTTTTACGGAAACCGGGCAGGAATTCGCGCACGCTATGACTACGTTCAAAAAGTGAAAGAACGCCAGACAAACGAATCGTAGCATAGGATTACTGATCTGTATATGGTGAATCCGGATCTACCAAAATCTCTACGTCACCTGACAATTCCTCTTCGAGCAACATCCTCTTTCTCATTGCTCCCCAAATTTCGAGCTGCGACTCAGTTTCTGTTGTTATAAACAACCTGGTTTTTTGACCGATTCGCTCAACACGAACGTTTCGCACGTTCTGGTAGTGGCTCCGGTCTAAGCCATCGGCTACCCGCAATATAGCTGACAGTTTTTTGATGCGCTCCCGGTTTGGTTTCGGCAACTTTTTAAAATATTTGTGACGCATCTTGGGCGTCGAGCGCCTGTGGTAGCGTGAAATATTGGCCATCATCTCAATCTCGATCTCTTTAAATCCAAGTAGTTCAGAATGGCGAATAATATAGAGTGCGTGTTTGTGGTGCTTTCGATTTGAAATAAAGTACCCGATATCATGCATATATGCCGAATACTTTAGAAGTTCACGATCTGTCTCCGTCAGATTCAGACTGTCCCGAAACTCATCAAACAGAACCATAGACAGTTTCGCAACGTGTGCTGAATGATCTTCATGCCAATCATATCGGTTTACAAGCTCCATCACACTTCGCAAACGTGGTTCATCGTAGGTGGCCAGCCCTTTCAGTTCGTCCATTTCCTTGCTGATATACCGGAGAATAATCCCTTCACGAAGAGCCTGTGACGATATCTTCACTGTATTAATAGAAAACCGATTCAATAAAAACCGAACCAGAATTAGTCCCGGGGCGATCAGGTCAATACGTTTATCATCCAGCTCCGACAGCTTTGCCCTCTCCTTTCGGTTCATACCAATCAGGTCATCATACAGCGAAAAGAATTGCTCACTTGTAAACTCCAGTTCATTAACTGATAGATTCTGGAGTTTATCTTCCCGCTTGGCAATCATCAGGCCGATATTTTCCATCGTTCCTGATGAACCGATCATAATACCTGCGCGATGTGTAGCAAATGCTTCGGCAACATCCCCCAGCTGCTCTTCAAAATAGTTTTCAAGCTTTTGAATTTCCTCTTTCGATATAGGATCAGAATCCACAAACGCGGCGGTCATACGGGCCACTCCAATCTTTTTACTGGAGAGGAAATAGAACTGTTTTTTGTCCCCGATTATAAACTCTACGCTCCCCCCTCCAATATCAACCATCAGAGCAGGCTGATCAGGGAGTTGAATTCCATGGCGCACAGCAATGCCTATCAGTTCTGCCTCCACTCGTCCGGGAATGGCGTTTATTTTAATGCCCACTTCATCGATTGCCCGCTGGATTAACTCTCCACCGTTATCAGCTTCCCGAATGGCACTGGTTGCATACGCCAGCACCTGTTCAGCATTTTGATGAGAGCTAAGTGTTTTAATTTTTTTAAGTGCTTCAATTGCGCGTTCCATTGCGGCGGGTGATAAATTCTGACCAAACCCCTTTTCGGCCAGTAAAACCATCTCTTTCAGCTTGTCGACCGTTTGAAAACTGCCATCGGGGAACACATCTACGATAACCGCGTGAAATGAGTTTGTGCCAAGGTCAATTGCTGCAATACGACGAGAGTGTTGTCTTTTGTTTGTAATAGCCATAGAACGTTAATATGCAGAAGATTACCGAGGATTTCCTGTTATTATGTAAACAGATCTTCACTGCAAAAAATTTATATTTGTAAGTGATTCGCTGCTCTCTTTTTTTCATATTGATGGTTTAATAAAAAATAACAGAAACCATCTGTCTTGAAAACTGAATATATCAACACACAGCTGTCTGATTTCAAATCTGCTCCCTGGTGCTTGAACGGTCATGTACACACAATTTGTGCGTCTCTGTTTTTCAAACCCGTTGATGTGACGTTCGAGCGAAATAGAATTGACACGCCAGACGGTGATTTTCTGGATCTGGACTGTATTCATACCCACCCAACTGCTCCCGTACTCATTCTGCTCCACGGACTCGAGGGCTCTACGGGACGATATTATATTCAAAATCTGGCCCATCAAATGTCGTTCTTTGGTTATAATGTTGTGGCTATGAATTTCAGAAGCTGCGGTGGTGAGATGAATAAAACCCGGCGGTTTTACCATTCCGGAGAGTATAGGGATCTGGAAACAGTTTGCCGGTGGATTCAAACCCGCTATCCTGAGTCTGCTCAGATAGCTGCCGGATTTTCTTTAGGCGGAAGCGTGCTGCTCAACTATTTGAATCATTTTTCTGATGAGAGCCTCATAGAGGCGTTTGCTGCCATTTCTGTGCCGTATGATTTGTACAGAGGATCCATAAATCTGCAAGAAGGATTTAACCGGCTTTATGACTACCAGTTTTTGGTCACGCTTCGCGAAAAATTGCAGAAAAAGAGGATCACATTCAGTGATTTGCCTATATTTAACGGGTCAACTCTTTTTGAATTTGATGACCAGGTAACAGCGCCAGTTCACGGTTTTGAGGACGCTGAAGACTACTACAGGCAGTGCTCGAGTGCTTTTTTTCTTGATCAGATTTCAAAGCCGGGTTTGTTGATTCACAGCAGAGAAGATCCGCTCTGCCCGTTCGACTTTATTCCCATGGACCACATCAATCAGAACCCGTATCTGACGTCTTGCTTTACAGAGCGTGGCGGCCATGTTGGGTACTGGAGTATGCCGCCCGGTTGGTTGGAGCGGACCATCAGCCGCTACTTTAACCAGGTGTTAGGTATACAAGAGAATATGGTCGGCCTGAATGATTTCAACCAATAATTGTTCTTATCTTTAATTGTATAGCAAATTGCCTTAGTTTCATTGAATAAGTCCTCTTTGGTGTTAAAAAGCGTGGCTGTCCAAAAAGGAACATAATTAGTTGCTAAGCTTAAATAATTTAGACTTTAAATCCCTCTCTATTAGATAGAGAGGGAAATAGGGTGAGTCAGAAGAAAATTCCTGAATTATTTAAGCAGATTCCGGGGCAAAATACTTTTTGAACAGCCTCATTTAGGGGTGGTTAAAAGGATTTCTGAATTAAAAAATAAATTCAAAAACCTAAAACTAGCACACCCGGCCCCCGCCTTACACAGGAGGGGAGTGATTTTAGCCCGAATTTATTGTCGAACACAGGTTCAAACATTATAAATCAACAAATCAATGGTAGTTATTATCGGCGCCGGGCCCATCGGATTGGCAACGGCCATCGCACTAAAACAACAAGACATCCCATCTTTGATCATCGACCGGGGTTGCCTGGTCAATTCCATCTACAACTATCCGGTGAACATGACGTTCTTTTCAACGTCAGACCGGCTTGAGATAGGAAATATTCCGTTTATCTCACATGGGCCCAAACCTACCCGAAAGGAGGCATTGGAGTATTACCGGCGTACCGCAGAACATTATGACCTTAATGTGAATCTTTATGAAACTGTTAAGACTGTATCCGGTGAGGATGGTAATTTTAAAGTAACGACCGACAAAGATACCTACCAGGCTGAAAAAGTTGTTGTTGCCACCGGATTCTACGGACAGGAAAACCTGATGAATGTACCGGGTGAAGATCTTCCAAAAGTGTTGCACTACTATGATGAACCACACCGCTACGCCTGGCAGGATGTGCTTGTAGTTGGGGGCGGAAACTCTGCGGCGGATGCCGCGCTTGAGACCTACAGGGCCAGTGCTAACGTATCGGTTTTAGTGCGCAACGACTCTCTCAAGGACACGATTAAGTACTGGGTAAAACCTGATATAGACAACCGGATTAAAGAGGGATCTATCACTGGGTATTTCAATTCTGAAGTAGTGGAGATCAGAGAAAACGAGGTGGATATCCAAACACCTGACGGGCTAAAAACCCTGCCAAACGATTTTGTACTGGCTATGACAGGCTACAAACCCCATTTCGGGCTCATGCAGGAGTTGGGAATAGAGTTAACGGATGACAAGCTAAAAATGCCTGTTTTTGATGAAGACAGCCTTGAAACGAATCGAGCCGGAATGTATGTGGCAGGTGTAGTGTGCGGCGGAATGGATACCAGCCGGCTGTTCATTGAGAATACGCGCGTTCATGCAGACCATATTGCAAAAAATATTGGCACACGCCTGACTGCTGCTTCATGATTGAGTCAGCATAAAAACCTGACGTAATTTTATGTAGTTGGGAGTGAGAACTGAATTCTAGACAGGAGAGAAAATATATGATAAAAAAAAAGAGGGGCAAGCGACCCATATCACGCCGCTACGACCTACTACCGCTGCTGCCTTCCGACTCTGACGGAGTTCATAGGGAGCTGACTGTATGGAACTTGCCCCAAAATTTTAAGATAATGATTTTACCTATCCAAAGTAAAAGAAAATAACTACAAAATATCTCCCAGAGCCACTTCGAGGTCGGCAAACTGGAATTCAAAACCAGCCTGCTGTAGTACTTTAGGCTGAATGCGAAGACTGCCCAGTACCGGCGTTGCTGCTTCACCAAGCACGGCATTCAGCACAAACTCCGGCACTTTAAAGAATGACGGACGATTCATCACCTTGCCCATCGTATGAGCAAACTCATCCATCTGTACAGGGTTCGGCGATGCGGTGTTATAAGGCCCCGATATCCCGTTATTTTCTATAGGAAACATCAGCGCGCTGATCATATCATACATGTGTATCCAAGACAAGTACTGGTCACCCGACCCGAGCGATCCACCCACAAACAGAGAGAACGGGAGCTTCATTTTTTCAATGATCCCGTCCCCATCTTCCAGAACAGGTGCGATTCTGGGAATTGCAACGCGTACGCCCTTTTCCTCAGCTCTGAGGGCCGCTGCTTCCCAATCGACGCATAAATCTGCCAGGAAATCATTTCCCGGTCCATCTTCTTCCGTAAGTACTTTGTCGCCTGAAGCTCCATAATAATTAATCCCTGACGCGGAGATCAACAGCTCCGGTGGTGTGGATGACGCATCCATTGCGTTTACCAGCTTGTTCGTGAGATCAATCCGGCTGCTATAAAGCCGTTTCTTTACCTCGTCGGTCCAGCGCTTGCCGAAGAGGTTTTCCCCGGTAAGATTGATCACCACATCCGCTCTGTCCATCTCTTTGGCAAGATCACTGTCCCAGCTGATGTAATTCTGATTCTTAGCATTTTCTTCAGTGTACTTTTCAGGCGAGCGGCTAATCAGCGTGAGATAGTGCCCGTCTCTGGCCAACCGTTCACAAAGATAGTCACCGATAAATCCAGTACCACCCGTAATTAAGATCTGCAACTCTTTTTCCATAGCTATATGATTTGAATGTGTATCCCTTTCAGTCAAGAACAAAAAAACTACATGAAAAGTGTGAAATAAAAGTATATAAATGGTGCAGTGAGTATTAGTGCATCAAACCGGTCAAACAGCCCACCATGTCCGGGAAGCAGGGATGAGGAGTCTTTCATCCCGGCACGGCGTTTCATGCTACTTTCTAGAAGATCGCCAACCGGGCCCGTTATGCTTGTGATGATTGCGGCAGGCATCAGCTGTAGAAATGTCAGAGGAAACGATTTAACCGCAAACCACGCAATAAATGCACCGGTGCAGGCCCCAAGAAACCCAAACCAAAATCCCTCCCATGTTTTATTGGGGCTGATGTTCGGAGCCAGTTTTCGTTTGCCAAAAGTTTTTCCGCCAAAATATGCAAAAACATCATTCCCCCATATCATCAGGAAAAGTGCAAGAATCAGCCAAAATCCCTCTTGTCCCGTACCCAAATCACGTACTCCCGCGGCCAGATAATAGCCCAGCGTAGTATAAATAGCACAGAAGAGGGTGCTCAGCCATGCTTGTGACCAGTTGGATTCAGTTGTAAAAAAAGAAACGAGTGTAATCAGTATCACACCAGCGATACCGCCAAATAAAACTAAATCGGGCAGATGAGCGGCAAACCATACAACTCCGGCGAGCAGATAGCTGCCAGGTAAAAATACGGCACGCCCTGATTGTTTGAGTAGTCTTACAACTTCCCAAATCGTGCCTGCTGCCAAAAGAGCCATCACAGCATTAAAGTATATTCCTCCTATCCAGGCCAGACTTATAAAAAGTATGGCTGCCGGAACTGCAAAAAGTATACGTTTAGTTAGTTCGGTCAAAGATCAGTTGTCTTCATCCAGTTCATCTTCGAATTCGGCAAGTACTTTTCTCGCCCGCTTTTCAAACTCTTTAGGAACATAAAGGTAGATCAGTGACATCTCTCCAATATTGAGGCTGTGTGCAGAGTCCCGCTTATTCAATATGTTTGAAGGTATCCTGTGATCGGAGAGGTAATTCTTTGCCATTTCGACCTCAAACTGGATGTGGCGTTCCATGATGCAGACCCAGTTATCAACCTTGTTTGGTTTTGAACGTCCAAATAAACTCATGATTTTAATTGATGGTTAGATTTACTGTACAGTATCTTAACCAAAATTCCGGAGAAAACGATGCTTAAAGCTAACATCCAAAGTGGAGGTAACGCGTCTGGGGTCATATCGGCAAATGCCTGCTCCGGCATGAACGCGGCCATCACAACCGCAGACCCGTTGTTTAAAAAGTGAGCCACCGCTGCCGGCCAGATAGATCCGGATAGCCAGGTTAAAAGCCCCATTGTTGCCCCGAGGGTTGCCAATGGCAGAATGTTTGTAGGCTGAAGATGGAACATAGCGAAGATGAAGCTAGAAATAATGAGCGCTGCGATTATTCCGGAGCTTCGTTCAAATGCCCGCATCACATAGCCTCTGAATAACACTTCCTCGGCTAATGCCGGGACAACGGCCACATGAAACAGGCCAATAAGAAGCACGCCATCAGACGTGAGGTATTCTTCAAGCATCTCATACTGTCCCCGTTGCAGATCTTCAAAAAGTTCGGGCGTCGGGAGAAAAGAATTCAGATACCCTAAATACATCACGGCCGGCTGGATGATAAGAATCAGGATGCCCCCAACGATCATATAAAAAACCGTATCGTCGTTCCATGTAATCCTCAGAAACTGCCGCTTGGTTTCAGTTCCGGTATGAAGCCCTGCAACCAGAAATGTTGCCAGACCCAGAATAAATATCTGCCCCACCGAGTTTCCAATGAAAAGGATGTCCAGCCGGGTTCCCATGGCAGCTATTAACTCCTGTGCTGTTGTAACCGCCCCGGAAGCAAAAAGAATAGCCACTGCAACAACCGCAACTACCAGCTGAGACATCAAAAACACAACCACTAACCACAATAGGGCCATCCCCCAGTGTGAAAAGCCTTTTCGCTCAATCCAGGGGGTATTCAATCGGTTTAACATGCTTGAACCGTAATCTGAATTATTCAAATCCTAAAATGTCTCCTGATCCTCTTTTTTTGCAAAGATCTTTACGCCTACCATGCCCGACAGAAGATTTAAAATGCCCGTGATTGGAATACCCCACAGGACTTGAGACAGAAATGATGACTGCTGCCGGACTGTGCTTGCCATACTGTCTACCATAGTCTGTCTTTGGGCATCAGGCAGGTCCATTGCTTCAACATTCGCGATGGTAGCTTCAACGAGTTTGTCCGTATATTCAGGATCAATAAAATTCCAAATTTCACCATAAACGGCCGTCAGGATTACCATGATAGCACCCGTGATAAAACCGAGTGCAGCACCCTGCCCGAGTTTAATATAAGGGTTTACCTCTTTCACAAAATGCCATACTGCCAGCGTACCACCCAGCAAAGAGATCAGGCAAATGACGGTACCGCTAAGCATAGTTGGTGAAAAAATGGCGCCGGAAGGTTCACTGCCTATTTGCTGATACCCCACCGCCAGTCCAATCGCAAACGTAATGATGCTAAATATCAACCCTACAACCCCCGCTGAAGGGAGCATGTCTCCAAATGATATCGAATCCGATGATGAACCAGTCGTTTGTTCGTCTTGTTCCATAATAGTGCCCGATTTAAAATTTATGTTTTACGTTTTATAAACAGATCCGAGACTGAAACTGAAAGCGCGATGCCAAATAGTGCTCCCAAAAGTGCTCTCGAGTGATTTGTATTGTGCCAAAGCTCAACTAAATTTCCCAAATAGTCAACTATTTGTAAAACTATCGCCAGCAGTAAAAATGTTACCGGCCATCGTCTTCCTTCTGCATAGCTTCCGGCAAACGGAATCAACACCCAGCCGGCTAGCATTCCAAGGAAAACCCCGAAACAGCGCGTATTTACGGCCATCATGGCTCCCTCAATTATGTAGGTTCGATCGGGCAGCTGATGGCAAACACCAAAAAACATTTTTTCAGCCCAGTGGCGCTCACCGACGGAACTGAATCCCCATAAAATCTCACCAAACGAAGCCAGAAAGACAAAGCTGACGCAAATCAATACTAACAAATAGAGAAATGGGTTCGAAAGGCGCTTCATTATTCAAATCTATTCAGAAAAGCCGCCGGAGCTTTTATAGGTTTTCGGGATTCCGAATCTGTGAAACAGAGTGCAACCCTTCCCTTCACATGTGGTTTATGCTGCCTTTTAGTATAGATTGCATAATATGTTTGAAGCCGGACAAGCGGATGATCGAAGAGCATGACCTTAATCTGCATCTCTTCGTCATAAAACACCGGCTGTTTGTAATCTATCTCCATAGAAACAACCGGGAGCATCACGCCGTCTTCTTCCATTTCCCTATATGTGAAATTTAGCGATCGCAACATTTCGGTTCTGGCTACTTCGAAAAATTCAGGGTAACGACCATAGTAAACATAACCCATCTGATCTGTTTCGCCGTATCGGCTCCGCATGGTATGGGTGTAAGAAAAAACAGGAGTCTTGTCCGGAAATACAATCATCTCAGAGCTTAAGCTTCTCCTGAGCCTTCCCATACGCCCATCGAGGCATATTTTTCGATTCGCTGGTCGACGAGTTTGTCGGCACTCAGTTTTTTCAGGCGATTCAGGCTTTCAATGCAACGGTCTTTCACTGCCATGGCCGACTGGTTGTAATCTCTGTGCGCACCCCCAACGGGTTCGGGAATAATTCCGTCGATCACCTTCATTTCAAGCAGATCTTTGGCCGTTAATTTTAGCGCAGCAGCCGCTTGCTCTTTATAGTCCCATGTTTTCCAAAGAATCGACGAGCAGGATTCAGGAGCAATAACAGAGTACCATGTATTCTCCATCATATACACTTCATTCCCCATACCGATTCCGATAGCGCCACCGCTGGCACCTTCACCAATGACAATACTGATGATTGGAACTTCAAGGGTAGCCATCATTTTCAGGTTTTTAGCAATAGCTTCAGCCTGGCCTCTCTCCTCCGCTTCGAGCCCGGGATAAGCGCCCGGCGTATCGAGAAGCGTAATCACAGGGAGGTCAAATTTTTCTGCAAGTTTCATCAGCCGATAGGCTTTGCGATACCCTTCCGGGTTTGCCATCCCAAAATTCCTGTACTGACGGATTTTCGTGTCGCGACCCTTTTGATGGCCAATAAGTACGACCGACTCTCCGCCAATTGTGGCAAAACCTCCAACGATAGCGTGATCATCGCCATGGTAGCGATCGCCATGCACTTCTATGAAGTCATCCGTAATTCGCTCTATATAGTCAAGCGTATACGGGCGCTCCGGATGCCGGGCAAGCTGTACGCGCTGCCAACGGGTCAGGTTTGCAAATATTGATTCCCTGAGTTGCTGGGCCTTCTTTTTTAGCCGGTCTATCTCAGGCTTCAAAACACCGTCACCTACCGACAAATCCTGTAATTCCTGAATTTTATCTTCGAGGTCGGCTATCGGTTGTTCAAAATCGAGGTATTGCATGGTGCTGCTGCTTATCGTTTATCTTTTACTGATCCAAAGTAACACTAAATATAGGATTTTTGCACCAATATTCAGGAGCGATAATTAATTATGAGGCATTCACTACTCTTTGATGTTCATTTTATCCGCAAAATAATCACAGAAATCCCTCATATCGCCGCTGATACGATCATCATTTGTTGAGTTTTCAAGTGTATCAGCCATTGTAACCAGTGTTTGGTGGAAAAAGATTTTCATCTCATCAACGGTCATATCCCGTGTCCAGAGATCCAGACGAAGAGTATCCTTCTTGTTATGATCCCACAGTGAGAGCAGCATCGCCCGGCAGGAGGCTTCATCATATCCATCCAGGTCTGTTGCATTCCATTTAATGTTTGTTGGAATGTTTTTGTCGTCGAGCTCTACTTCGATGTTAATCTTCTTTTTATTACTACTCATAAAATTAAATTCCAGACTTTAATTAGGTTTACAGTTAGTACGCAGTGCATCGAGCACATGCTGAAAATTCTCGGGAAGCTCAGAATTGAACTCCATATATTCGTCCGTTGCGGGATGAACAATTCCCAGTGTTTTAGCATGCAGCATCTGATCTGTTATTCGCGCAAACAGATTATTAAACATCTGCTTGCGGCTACCCGTATTGGGACCATACCGGACAGAAGTGCCTCCGTAGGTTGTATCGCCGAAAACGTAATAATTCTTGTGCTGCATGTGAACTCGGATTTGGTGGGTCCGGCCTGTTTCGAGTTTAACTTCAAGTAGTGATAAATGATCGAAACGCTCACGGACTTTATAATGCGTGACTGCATGCTTGCCTTCACCATCGGGCAGTACCGTCATAATTTTTCTGTCTTTCGGTGACCGCCCGATATCTCCCTTGATGGTTCCTGAATCCGGCGGATTGCCCCACACAATTGTCCAGTACGTTCGATTCGCCGTCTTTTCAGCAAATTGTTTTGCGAGTTTCTTATGGGCTACATCATTTTTTGCGACAACAAGCAAGCCGCTTGTGTTTTTATCGAGCCGGTGCACGATGCCCGGCCGAAGAGTTTCTTCATCCGCAAGAGACAGATTTTCCTGAGTGTGATAGAGCAGCCCGTTCACCAGTGTTCCGGTCCAGTTGCCGAATGCCGGATGTACCACCATATCCACCGATTTATTCACAATTATAATCTGGTCATCTTCATACACGATATCGAGATCCATCTCTTCCGGCTTAGCTTCAGGAGGCGGAGGCTTTGGAAGACGAATTTCAATCTTATCACCCGGCTGCATCGTGTAAGACGCCTTTTCAGGTTCTCCATTTACGATTACATATCCATCCTTAATCGCTTTCTGCACTTTATTGCGGGATGCATTCTGAATAAACGACGTAATATATTTATCCAAACGGATGTCCGTGTGCTGTCCTTCGGGTACCTGTAAAAAATACTCGGTATTTGTCTTGTTTTCTTTTTGAGCAAGCATGCATCAAAAATAGGAAAATATCCCCCGAAATCGATTAAAAATTAAGGATCTACACGAATTCTTGTAGTCACGTGTTTTAATCGTCATGCCTCACTCCAATGCGGCATCTCCATACGTTCATTAAGCCCGGTCTTTTGCAAGGGTTGGAGATTTCGCTTCGCGTTCAATAAAATGAGCGACTCGAAGGCCGGGATGCCTTTTGCTGAGCCTCATACCCACAAGAATCCCTGTTGAACCAAAATTAATAGGTTATCGGGATTCTTTCACCAATACACCGCTGTAGATGAGTGAACGAGACGTTGGCTACCAGTGAGAAATCAAATTATCAGCTATTCCGTTTTAGATTTGAGAAAACATCAGACGTCTGCCTTAAGCGAAACTTGATTTAGCTCTCCAGCAAACCTCGATGATTACGAATTATTACTTTTGCCCTGGCTTTTAACAGATCTACAGAATCCATCACCATCTGCTCGTTGGATGGAAACGGCAGTTCACCTCCTCCGATAAGCTCTTCACTCTCTTCTGACAGTGCGCGCTCGTCGCCACTTAATGTGCCGTACCGATTTTCGAAGACCCACTCCACAGACATATTTTCCGTACTAATAAGCTGATCTGAGGCGAGCTCAATAATATCGAGTGACCCACTGACATATGCTGATTTTTGCTGAATAACTTCAGTAATTTCCGCATTTACTTCAACAAAGTTCGGAATGCGGATGTCATTTCCAAGCGAGTCTTTTTTGACGTTTCCGTCGTCGTCGAGATCGTACCTTGTGCCATCCTGTATTTCTTTCGACTCCCGTATAATCTGGCGCTCAACAGATTCCGGAGAAAACACAATATCAGTAACATTCAGTACGAGTAGATGATCGTATGTGATGTTTTCATTTTCAAACGTATCAAAATTAAGCCACCGGGTGTTAAGATCGCGCAGCACAATTTTTGACAACTCGTTGGTGAAGTTCTCTGGTATCATCAGTCCAGAATTATTTTCGGCAACAAAAAGCACGTTGTTTAGCCCGAGTGCCTGAGCTTCTTCAATTTTGAGCTCCACATCCCGGTATCCCGGATAAAGCTCAGCCGACCTGATAAATTCGGTCCAAGCCAGGCGATAGCTATCTTTGTCGCCACGTTCCATATACTCCAGGCCCCGACTATAGGACACATCGGCTGCGGCTGATTTTGAGTCAATGAGTACCTGATCATAGTTCACAAACGTAAACTGGCTTCTTACCTGAGAAGGCAGCCGCCGAATTCTGTTCTGACGACGGTTGAGCTGCTCATAGAGCTCAAAAATCTCAATCCAGTTTTCATCATTTCCCTCCAGTTCAAGATATTCGATCCGCTCATTGTCGAACATATTGGCAAGTTCATAAGCCTCTTTTAGAACCGCCAGCTCTTCCGAATCGCCGGGCTTTTTCTGCAGCTTCTCCGATGCTTTTTCAATCGCGCGATCGTACTGGCCACGCTCCAGCATCTTTTGAGATGACGTACAAGAAACGAAGAATAAAATAAATATGAACAGGACTGAGTATTGTTTCATAGCAAAGGCTGTTGGTTTAAAAGCGTAGATCATAACTGGATTTATGTACTAAAAAAAGTAGCTTGAGTTCTGAAATATATTCTAAAGCTATTATCGGTAAATTTTAAGAAAACTGTATAACGGTTTATAACCCGACCGTTTCCACGCCTACCCACAGGTAATACCATCCACCAGAGGCGGGAGATTAATTACCGTTTTCGGGTTTCTATTATACAGCAGTGCATGTATCTTTTCAGCCTGACAACTACAATTATCCGATTAGTAAACTACTATATCAACCCCCCATGCTTAAAAAGATATTTTTGTTTCTCTGTCTCACCATTTTCTCCATTCAAACTGCATTTTCCCAGGTGGAAGTAAAGCTTGATTCAATTTCTGTAACGGCATCCCGAATTTCTTCGTCCGTGTCGGAAAGCGGAAAAAATGTATCGGTTATCACACAGGACGACATTCAGAAGATGCCAGTCACATCCGTAGATGATCTGTTGCGATCGCTACCGGGTGTGAACATTAACTCACGGCAGGGGTTTGGTGTTCAGGCTGATGTGGGCATTCGCGGAAGCACCTTTTCGCAGGTTCTTTTTATGCTGGACAACGTGCCCCTGAACGATCCGCTGACGGCCCATTTTAATACGAACATTCCTGTTTCCCTGTCAGAAATCGGCCAGATTGAGCTCGTGCGAGGGCCGGCCAGCGCTTCTTATGGAGCAGATGCCGTTGGGGGTGTGGTTCACATTAAAACCAGAAGCTATCTGCGTAGTCAGATTGAGGCCGGCGAGAACCTTCAAACCAATGTATTTGCTGACATTGGTGCCGGACAGCACAATCTTTTGACCGGCGACCTTGGCTTTGATCTTAATAAAAAGAGATGGCGATTCTCTACATCGGTGCGCCACGTATCATCCGACGGCGAGACACTTGATAACCCGGGATTTGCAACCGGAGTTTCTGACCAGGAAACATATAACAACTATTTTGAGATGACCAGCTACACCGCATCTCTCTCCTATCGGCTGAGTGATTATCTCACGCTATACACCCGGGGCGGATTTGATGACAGAGATTTCAGCGCCCGTTACTTTTACACGCGCAATGAATTTGACCAGTCTGAAGAGCAGATCAACAGCCGCTGGGGACTGGGGGCTCTCACATTTGAAAAAGATGCCCATCGATCTGAATTTAATCTTTCTTACAGAAATGTAGACGACACCTTCGATTTCTGGCCCGGTACACTGCCTGCCAACGAACATACAACCGATCAGCTCTTTCTGAACCTCTCTCACCAATACGAACTGACCGGGGCATCAGTCTCCAACCGATTCAATTATATCCGGCTGATGGCGGGCGGGCAGTACCTGGATAAACAAATTGAGAGCACCGACCGCGGCGACCATCATACTGATATGGGCGGAATTTACGCTATCGGAACCTTTAGCTGGGTGAACGGGCTGAATGTGACGGCGAGTGCCCGTCTTCAGTTCGACAGTATTGCATCTACGGAGTTCCTTCCGCAGCTGAGCGCGTCTTACAGTGTAGGTGACATAACATTCCGGAGCTCAGCGGGTCGTGCCATTCGCGTGGGTGATTTCACCGAACGGTATATCTCATCACAGATTCCCAACCTAACTCCTGGCCGTAATATCGGGAATCCAGATCTCCAGCCCGAACGCTCCTGGACCGTTGATGCCGGGTTTGACTGGCGACCGGCCAGCCGTATCCGCATCTCGCCCACGGTGTTTTACCGAACCTCCGGCAACCTGATTGACTACGCGCTGACCAATTCAAACAACATCACCAACGCGGATAACCTGCAGCCTGGTGAAACCTACTTCTATGCTTCAAATATTGAACAGAGCAGTGTTATAGGTGTTGAAGTGATGTCTGATGCCACCCATAATATTGGCAATAACCGGTCAGCCGGAGTCCAGGCAGGCTACACCTATATCCAAACCACAAGCAACGGCAACGCCCCATCAAAATATATTGCCAATCACCCGGAACACCAGGTCAATTTAGGTATTCGGTTCTCAGCAGGTTGGGGATCGATCCACTCAGAAAGCAGCTACAGGGTACGTTCCGAAGAGTCCGCTGAACTGATTGACGGCGATGTACCATCCGGATACTTTATATCTGATCTGAATATACAGGCGTCAACG
>Ga0306912_1000216_pt1 | contig 35908 bp, 28 predicted proteins | sample AntRauFillE10628_FD_190443 | JGI IMG/M metagenome (GOLD analysis project Ga0306912, IMG submission 190443) | Saline lake microbial communities from Rauer Islands, Antarctica - Metagenome Filla E10 #628 (v2) (version 2) | ecosystem: Environmental > Aquatic > Non-marine Saline and Alkaline >...
TATCCGCTGTCACCATCGGCTTCAGACATTCCGTTCACTCTGTTCATGAACATTAAAAAAGATCTGAATACGGGTCCGTTGAGTAGCTTAGCTCTGAATATCACCTACTCGCCTGATGCGCTTATTATGTCACCTGAAGGGCGCCGAGGCGGGTATCTTGCCGCATCAATAATGCCGCAGTTTCAAAAACAGTTCACCTCTGGCCGGCGATTGCTTTTTGGATCTGAAATTGCCTACAGTTTTATCCGGACCGAGAGGTCAGTTATAGGGTTTACAGAATCTCCTGGAGCCAACTCCGGCGGGTTTGGTTTTCAATCGATCGTGAACGTTATGGAGGTATTTAAAAATCAACATATAGCTGCGATGGTAACCATCCTTCAACCTGCACTTCTTTCATCGTCTGCTTTCTGGAACAACCTGCTGCTTTTTGAATTGCGGCACTCCGTCCGGTTCAGCCGGAAACTTACTACGGACCTGAGATTGCGTTACAGGGCTGATTTAGATACACTCAATCCGGAATTCAACCGGCGATGGCAGCTCTACCCGTTTGCCAGAATGTCATATAGGTTTTAGAGTACAAACTGATTTAACTTGCGCAACACCTGTCTATTTAGTGACTTTCAATTCTATGATTATACCTTATATTGAAACTCAAAAGCAAATGATATAGTCCCTTACCTTCAATGAAAACCACCACCATCCAATCCATTGCAGTTGTTGGCGCCACAGGTATGCTTGGCACGCCTGTTACCCGAACCCTAAAACAAGAGGGCTTTTCTGTCACTGCCGTAGTCAGAGATATGCAAAAAGCCCAGCAAAAACTCGGGGCCGGTTTCTACCTTAGAAAAGGTGACCTTCAGGACAAGCATAGCTTGCGCTCGGCATTTACCGATATTGATTATGTCTACCTAAATCTGAGTACTGTACCAGATGAAGAGAATCGGGAGTTTAAAACGGAAATTGATGGCCTGCAAAATGTTATTGAGGCGGCTAAATCAGCCCGTGTTAAACGAATTGGCATGCTATCTTCCCTGGTGAAGGATTACGGCGCGTTTAATTGGTGGGTTTTTGATATCAAACGAGAAGCGTGCAGACTACTTCTTGAAGCCGATATTCCGGCCACAATTTTTTATCCGTCAAGCTTTTTCGAAAACCTGACGCACCTTCAGCTTAAAGGTAATCGCGTTGTGATGGCCGGAGACCAAACCACTAAAAGCTGGTGGATTGGAACCGAAGATTACGGACACCAAGTTGCAGAATCATTCCGTGTTGATAATGGTCATACTGAAAACCGTGAATATACAGTACAAGGGCAAGAACCATTTAGTATGGAAGAGGCTATTGATCGGTTCATCACACATTACCCCTCCCGGACACTTAAAAAAGTAAAGGCACCCATGTGGATATTCAAGCTTTTAAAACCCTTTTCTGCCAACTTAGACTTCCAGTACCACATCCTAACCGCCATCAACCAGTATGACGAGCAATTTCAGTCTGAAGCAACATGGAAAAAGCTGGGGAAACCGGAAACAACTCTTGCTGAGTGGGCTGAAAAACAGTCGTAGCCGGTGATTGAAATCTTAATACAGGTATGGCGACTTCAGATATATGCTTTCTGTTTAACGCGTTTTCTAATAGTGGAAAAACGATATCACTGGAAAGGGAACTACATGATCAGATCAAAAAGCGCTGGCCTGACGCTGAATTCATCAGAACAGAACCCGACGAGACTTTCTGGTCAGGCTTACAGAACAGGCTTCGGGGGATAGAAACAGTTGTGGCGTGCGGTGGAGACGGTACGGTTCACATGGCCGGAAACCTGGCTGTAAAACTCAAAGCAGTTCTTGGTGTTATTCCTATTGGAAGTGGCAATGATTTTGCCCATATGCTGGATATTCCGACCTCAATAACAAAAGCTCTGGATCATCTGAAAACATCAGACATCCGGTTGATTGATCTCATCAAAATAGATGGGGATATTCAGTGCTACTGCATGAATACGGCCGGAATTGGCCTCGACGGACTGGCCAACCATTACACCGACATCTACAAGAAAAAAATTGGAAAAGCAGGGTATGCAGCGGGTGCGTTGAAAGCTGTTTTTGTGAGCACCAACGTCGAAATGTTTTTGACTATTGACGGCCGAAAAAGCACAAGTAACCTGCTAATGATTACAGCCTGCAACGGGATAAGAGAAGGCGGCAGTTTCTGGGTTGCCCCGGATGCAAAGCCAGATGACGGGCTTATTGACCTCCTGATGATAAAACCAATGACCCTGACGGCACTGCTGTTAGCACTGCCTGCTTTTATGAAATTAAGCCTAAGCCCAGAAAAGTTGTTTAATATTGACCGCCACAGATGCGAACGCCTGGAAATTCATTGCTCACGACCTGTATATATTCATGTTGATGGTGAGTATTCAAATAAACAAATTCGACATGTCGTATTGCAAATGATACCATCTGCACTGCAGGTTAAAGCCTGACTTGACCCGGACCCAATGCTTACTGTATTTCTTTATACTCTTCATAGATGTAGTCCCACAATCCGGCTAAATCGGACCCTTTATTATGTGGATTTTTAGAAGTCGACGATTTCATCGCATCGATACAGGCTCGCTCACGAGCAGTATGGATGGCCTTCAGCTGATGCTTTGTAGGGTTTTCTATCATCTCTTCATACTTTTCTATGTCTTCTTCTGTTACATCATCTTCCATGGCTTCAGTTGTGTTCGTGTTAAATAAATAAAAATGGTATTTTTACTGAAATATTCAAGTAGCAGAGGATAGTAATATTAACCTAACAATTAAATTTCGCTTTATGTTCCGTTATATCACTCTCCTCGTTGTAATTACTTTCTTACTGATTGGTTGCAGCACCTCATCAGACGTTGAGGAAGACATTACTTATACACCCTGCGAAAATGGAAGTGCTGAAGGATACCCGTGTAATAATATAGACTATTATGCGCACCTCACGCCGACAGAGCTTCTGGCTGAAACCAAAGATGGCGTCATGGCTTCCCTGAATGACATATGGGGGTGGATTGATCCCGAAACAGGCAGTGAATATGCTCTCGTAGGCCTCACCGATGGCGTCACATTTGTGGATGTTACCGACCCTGCAAATCCTGTGGTTGTGGGTAAGTTAAGCGAACCGGTCGTTAACAGCGCTACACTTAACCCTTTGATAGCCTATCATGACGACCAGGGCGGATTTAAGGAGGCATCTTCCTGGCGCGACCTGAAAGTTTACAAAAACTATGTATACGTGGTAAGCGAACAAGGCACCCACGGCCTCCAGGTGTTCGATCTGACCCGTCTGAGAGATGTTCAGAATCCTCCACAAACATTTACTGAAAACTATAATTACTCTGAGATTGGGAATGCCCATAACATAGCCATCAACACAGAAACAGGTTTCGCTTATGTTGTAGGATCGACACGAGGTGGAAACTGTGCCCAACAGGGAGGACTTCACATGGTTAATCTTGTTGATAATCCCGCTGAACCCACGTTTGCAGGGTGCTACTACGAAGAGGCGGCGGGCGGTTTCAATGGCGGACGAATGGGCTACATTCACGATACCCAGTGTGTCATTTACCAGGGACCTGACGCTGATCATCAGGGGCAGGAACTCTGTTTCAGCTCCAGTGAAACCAGTTTTACGATCACGAACGTGGACGATAAACAGCAGGCCTCAACCATTTTTAACGGATCCTACTCAGGGAACCAGTATTCGCATCAGGGATGGCTAACCGACAATCACCGCTACTTTTTTATGAATGACGAGCTGGACGAACTGCGGTCACGTACAAATACCCGAACATATGTATGGGACATTGAAGACCTGGACAACCCGGAAATGATTGGCCATTACGAACATAACACCGTTTCTGTCGATCACAACCTCTATGTGAAAAACGATCTTCTCTATCAGGCTAACTACACGTCGGGCCTGCAAATACTGGATATTGAAAGTCCGCTTCCCGGTAATATATCAACGCTCGGCTTCTTCAATACAACACCGGAAAATAATGAACCCGAATTTGCAGGATTATGGTCTGTATACCCGTATCTTTCGGGTGACAAAGTGATTGTCAGTGATATAGACAATGGCCTGTTTATCCTCCGCTATAGCCGTTAAATATCAAAAAAGAATTCTATTGAAACGACAAAAACTTCACCCTGAAGGACCCGAGTTTTCAAAAATTGCCGCAGGCTTATGGCGAATGGATCAGTGGGGAATGTCTCCGCAAGACATCGTCGCATGGATTGAATCGGCTCTTGAGCTCGGCATTTCCACATTTGATCACGCCGACATATATGGCCTTTACACCAACGAAGCTCTCTTCGGACAGGCACTGAAGATTGACACGTCGCTAAGGGAGAGGATGGAGCTGGTATCAAAATGCGATATTTGTCTTGTCTGTGATGAGCGGCCCGAAAACCGCATCAATCACTACAATACCACTCCTTCTCATATAATTTCATCGGTTGAACAGTCGCTGAAACACCTGAATACCGACTATCTCAACCTGGTGCTTTTGCACCGACCTGATCCGCTAATGGATGCGGATGCCACAGCAAACGCATTTAACACATTGATGAAGGACGGTAAAATACAGCACATTGGCGTCTCAAACTTCAGCCCGTCTCAGTTTGACTTACTCCAGAGCCGGCTAAATGCGCCCATCGTTACCAACCAGGTAGAGTGCTCCCTGCATCACATCACACCTATCTTTGACGGAACCTTTGATCAGGCACAGGAATACCGGGCATCTCCAATGTTTTGGTCTCCATTTTCCGGTGGAAAGCTATTTTCCGGTGATGACGAGCAATCTCGGCGCATCCATTCTGTACTGGAACCGATGAGAAAAAAATACAGCGCCAGCACGGCACAAATTGCCCTCGCCTGGCTCATGCAGCTTCCCTGTAACGGGTTGCCTATCATGGGGTCAGGAAAAACAGGCCGGCTGAAAGAGGCTGCTGGGGCTATAACGATATCACTGGATAGACAGGATTGGTTTTCGCTTCTTGTCGCCTCACAGGGTCATCCTGTTCCGTAATCAGAGTTGTAAATGCCTACCTACCTGCCTTTTGACATGGGTATCAATTTCCGTACATTTTTCGACTGTACCCCGTAGTAACTGCTTTCGGGTTTAAATGAAGTAACGACAAACAGACAACACGCTTTTATGGATCTTTTTGATAAGCTCGAGGGACGACCCGGTCCTTTAGGAGAACACACATCTAACGGATACGGCTACTATACATTTCCACGGCTTGAAGGACCGCTCGGTCCTGTGATGAAATTCAATGGTAAAGATATGATCGTGTGGAGTATTAACGATTACTTAAGCATTGGCAATCATCCCGACGTTCGGATGGCTGATGTCGCCGCGACAAAAGAGTACGGCTTGAGTTCCCCCATGGGAGCCCGCCTGATGACCGGCAACTCAACTGAACATGAAAAGCTCGAGAAGGAACTTGCTGATTTTGTTGGCAAACCTGAGGCACTGCTTTTAAACTATGGATACCAGGGTATTATGAGCGTTATACATGCTTTGGTGGATCGCAATGACTTTCTGATTTACGACGAGCTGAGCCATGCTTGCATAGTAGATGGAAAACAGCTGGCGATGGCTGAAAAATCTGTTTTCAAGCACAATGATATGGAGAGCCTCGAAAAGCAGCTTGAACGGGCAGAACGCCGCAGAAAACCAGACTCGTCTGTGCTTGTTGTTACTGAAGGTGTATTTGGAATGACAGGAGACCTTGGCAAGCTCAAAGAGATCATTGCCCTGAAAGAAAAATATGACTTCCGCCTGCTGGTTGATGACGCCCACGGACTGGGGACGCTTGGAAGCGATGGTTCAGGAACCGGCACGCAGCTCGGGGTCCAGAACGGCGTCGATATTTACTTCGGAACGTTTGCAAAATCGTTTGCACTTATTGGTGCATTCATTGCTTCCGAACCGCGTGTTGTGGAGTTTTTGAAAGCAAATACACGTAGCCAGATTTTCGCCAAATCACTCCCAATGCCAATTGTTGTTTCAGCACGTAAACGACTCAATCTGATTAAGGAGCATCCCGAATGGCGTGAACAGCTTTGGAAAAACACCCTTGCCCTTCGCGACGGATTAATTGACATCGGTTACAATGTGCTTCCGTCAGAGAGTCCTGTCACACCTGTTCTTACCAAGGGAAGCACTGAGCTTTGCAAGACTATTATGAGAGAGCTTCGCGAGGAACATGGCGTATTTGTCAGCGGCGTCGCATACCCGGTTGTACCCCGCGGAATGGTTCTTATCAGACTTATTCCAACCGCCGGCCATAAAAAAGAGCACATCGATAAGACGCTGGAGGCGTTTGAATCAATCAAATTCATTGCACTCAAGAACATTGAAGAGAAAGTGTCTGCAGAGGCATAGGCCTTTTCCCGAATAAAAGCACCCGGAGTGATACTCATTCACGGATCACAGATCCGGGCCTATGTTCAAAAATCCTGGCTAAATTTAATGCCGGGATAACTATTAACATCTACCGGTGTGAGTGACACATCGAACTCCCGATTCAGAAGCTCGGTGAGGCGCCGGGCAATCAACGCGTTGCCTTTTGGATTCAGGAACAGTCCATCAGAAGAAAAGAGTGATTCCCTTGCGAAACCGGCATTGTAAAAGACGCCGTCTATCTGAATTTCCCCTTCATTGAGTTCAGAAATCATCTCTTCGACATCAAGCAGGTGTATCTCATCAGACGATGCGCTTAGAGCCCGGATTTCAGCATTATATCCGTCCAGCAACCGCCGGATGTTTGATTTGTCAGCTTTTGTAATGACATCTTCAGGCTGAATCGGTTGTGTCTTACCGTATTGATTATTCTCGAAAAGGGTCTGTTCAAGGCGGAACGGCAAATACTCATCTTCACGAATCTGCCTTATTTTTGGTAGTTCATAACCATCGTCGAATACAACGTCGGGAAGTGTAGGGTCCAGAATCACTCGTGCTTTGAATTGAGCGCCTCCGTCAACATCAAAATCGATAAACGGCCGCAGATTCTCCTCCGAAATGGTATCTGATAGATTGTACTCAAAGGCCCGGTCATTGAAATCTCTGTAAAAACTGTTTAGCTGACCAATCTCAGGTGCCGTTATTTCTGTTCCCAGGTCCATGCTATACTTAATCGTGCTAAAATAGGGCGACAGCAGGGGATCAGGTAGTGTTAAAATAATAATTGAGGCGTCACTCTCATCTCTTAACCGGTCAACCAACCCGCGAATTGAAGTAGAAAATATTGCAATCGGGGTTCCATCAACAGATGATATCTCTTCAACAGGCAGGTCTGTCTCCCCCGTTGCGCTGCTCATCACGTATGGCAGTAGATCATCATACCCAACAGAGATAAGAACCACTGACGGATTCTGTTCAATAACAAGATCTAACAATGAGCTCTGCCCTGCCAAAGACAGCCTGTTGAGGTAGAGGTTTTCCACCGACTGTGAGGGATTGTCAAATTCATACGACCGGATCCCCGGCAGAGAAAAGTCTCGCAGCGTAAACGCGTCGCCATCCAGAGGTGACGGAATCTCGCCTTCCAAAACTCGCCGTGCCAGTACCTCATCACCGGGGCTCCTATAAAAAAGCTCGTACTGCCCCAGTATTCCATCCTCAAACCGATTCAAACCGAGGTTCGTTTGCACATCAGCCTGCCGGAAAATGTCTGTTTCAAAATAGTCGTCAATTTTATTGCCGATCACATTAGGATATGAATACCCCTGGCCTTCGGAAGTCAGCGTGCCATTCATGAACCCTGCACTGTACCCGTCTCCGATAACATAAAAGCGCGTAAATGTTTCACTTTCAAAGCGATCCGATGTTTCACTGATTTCAGGCCTATTGTATGAGCATGCCGATAGAAATGACAATCCGATAAGAAAACAGAGATATTTCATAGATTATAGCATCCCGGGGTTATATGTGAATGTCGCGAAAATGATACTGCCTATGGCTGGGCCGCCAAAAACATTTGAATACTTTCCAATGCCCATATTCGTAAAACCCGCCTTAATCATGCTGTTGAACTGAGGAATGCGCGTATTTACCTGAAAATCAAAGTGGCCATACTGCTCAATCTCGCCGTCTAAAAAAGGACTTCTCCAATTGTGGCTGTTTCTGTATCTATAGACCATCTTAAAGCCTACGTTTTCAGATATTTTCCTATTACCCCACTCAAGATTAAACTTAAATGGCGGAGTATTGAAGCCGGGGATCAACGGATCGTCCGCTCCTTTTACCAGCTGAGTGAGTGTCCCGTTCAATCCAAAAAAGAACGTGCCGGCCTGCTGCTTCAGGTCGAAAGACAGTCCGTGAACACTCACCCTGTCTCCGGCATTACTGTAGTAGTAAAAGCGGTCGCTTTGCGTGGAGTTATTTAGCTGTCCTGAAGCCGCAAAAAGGTCAACTGAGGGACTCGTTCTGGATTTTACTGCCTGGGTAAGCCCGATGAAATCATTGTAAAAGCTCACGAAGTAATTGAAATCAATAAACAGGTCGGATGAAAAGAGATTACTGTAGCCCACCTCAAAAGCGTGGGTTTTTTCCGGTTTGATCCCTCCTAAACTTCCGGGCCCGATGATTCCCTCTTCTAAAAATCCCAAATGTAATTGCTCAGCCTGTTCACGGGTAATGCTCTGAGATAACCGCATTGAATAATCGTTTATCTCCTCAATCACTGCTTCGTTAAAGCGATTCAGGGCTTGTTCTGTTACTGCATTTCCCTGAAGCTGATACGGCTGCAGGTTCTCTTCAAGCCCGCCTAAAATACGCCCGTTTCCTATATTCTGATTCATAAATTGCTCACGGACCGTTGGAAACCTGAATCCATACTGATAAGACGCACGAATATACTGATTGTCACTCACCCTGATGTTTACACCGAGTTGCGGACTGATCGCCGGATCAAAATTCTCATTCACATCAAACCGTAATGACGCATCAAGGTTTACTCGCCCGTTAAATGCGGTACTTTCTCCTTTCAGATACCCGCCATACAGGTAGTTTGTGATTTCATTTCCTGATGTATCCGGGAAGATGGTTCCTGCAGATTCAAGATCATAAAACCGAAACGAGCCCCCGGCCGTAATATCGGCGAACCGGAAAATATCTTCGAACGTGTAGCCCCCCTCAACATGAGTCAGAGAAGAGTTGTCTTTGATACCGGCTCCATCTTCGAAATCATAGACTGACTGAAGTCGGTTAAATTCCTGCTGAAATTCCTCTGTTCCGGGCACCAGCATCGGTTTTGCTTCATTGCTCTGAATGAGCGTCACACCTGAATTCGCAAAATTTCTGGCAGCGCGCAGATCATTGGGAAACACACCACGTATAGGTATTCCTCTCTCAAAAGCAATCCGGTAATCCCGAAACCAGTCCTCATTGCTTTTTGCACTCTCCTGAAGTTGATTTGCCATATAGACCACATCGTAAGAGTTACCTGAGTTTTGTAACGTACGGTATCCCCTCAGAAAAAAGCTATCGGTCGTGAACTCGGCCGAACCCTGGAAAATCTCAAAATCTTCAAGACGGATACGGCTGTCGTTTGTATACAGTGTATTTGTGTAGCCGTACCGGCCACCGATGATAAGTTCAGAGCTGCCGGTTGGTTTAAAGTGCAGCGAGCCCGCCACTTTTCTTGTCTCAATATCATAGTCAACCAAATCCTCTTCACGATACCCATCCCGGGTGACGCCAACCAATGTTCCGTCCTGAGCGCCATCTTCGTTAAAACCCAGTGGGTAATAGGAAATGGATTCATCACCATATACATTAACGCCGTCATACCCGTGAACATCCTTATATGTCTCCCAAGATTCACCAAACCCGATGTTGTCGTAGTTATTAGCCCGCCAGTCCGTACCCTTCAGCCAGCTACCCGACACTTTAAAAGCAAACATTGAGTTAAAAGCTTCCGCGAAACGGGCTGATAAATCAACCATGCCATCTCCGTCTGCACCAAACTGACTGGACCCACCAAGGTTCAAATCATTCACTCCGCCTTTCACCTGATATGACAGTCCCTCGCTGTTGAATGGGCTGCGACTGCTCACATTTAACACCCCGTTCATAGCGCTTGGTCCGTAGGTGGAAGATGCAGGCCCTAACATCATCTCCATGCTGGCAATATCAAGATCTGTTGGGCCGAGAAGGTTTCCGATTGGGAATCCAAGCCCGGGCGCCTGACTATCAATCCCATCTGTGAGTTGCAACACCCTGGAGTTGGCTCCTGTGTTAAACCCACGCGCGTTGATTGTCTGCATATTCATACTTTGGGTAGCTATATCCACTTCCCGCATTGTTGAGATCAAATCAAATGCATCAAAAGAAGAAAGCTGCTGAACATCCACGGTTGTAACACGGCCAATTGTCTTTGTTCGCTGCATCTCTTCTTCAGTCACCATGTTCGCAGTTACAACAATATCTTCTTCCTGAAATACTTTCGGGCTGATTTTTAGTGACATCCCTAAACTTTGTTGTTCGGTAATCTCCCGTTCAGTCGGAAAGTAGGATACGTGAGTGAACCTCAATTTCAGAGGCAGACTAAACCTGAACCCAAATAGAAATTCGCCGTCGTCATCGGTACTGGTACCAACCTGCCGTTCCGGGTCTACATTCTCATTTTCTGATATAATCTCGATTTGAGCAGCAGGGACGCGCTTGCCGGTAATCCCGTTCTCAACGTAACCGCCGATTGTGAATGAATAAGAGGTTGCCATCGGAACCTGTACCGATGAGGCATCAGATCCATTAAACCTGATAGTGTTTCGCATATAGCCGGGATGCGTTACTATCAGTTCATAGGAAATATCGTTTTCTACGGCAATAGAAACTTCTCCGTTTCTAGATGTGGCACCAGACGCTGAAAAGATAACTTCCTCGCTATCAACCCGCCGTACTTCCACTGAAGCGTCCGCTATGGGCTGACCGGATGATTCCTCAACGACTTCTACTCGTAGGGATTCCGATTGCTGCGAAAACAAATCCGAAACAGCACATAAAACTATTACGAAACAGAGACCTATTACCCGCAGATGAAATGGGTGAATACTATACATTTGTAGCTTCAAATCATTAGATTTATTAGCCTGATACTTAAGACGCTGATGAACAGTTGTTTTGCAGTCCTTTAATTAGTGCACATTATAAACAAGAATTTGTTACGAAACAGCAAAAATATCCACAGATCTGGTGAATTGAAAACCATCCGTTACCACTTGAATATAAACCTCTTCAAAAGTTTCTCTATATTCCTTACCACTTCCTAAAGCCGTTTTACAATTTTTAAACCTCGAATTCATGCAACATCTCCGTTTCAGTATTCTTCTCATCATTGCCGCAATCACTATTATCCCTGTCAGGCAAACGCACGCACAAACTGACCAGTCAGAGCTTACCATGGAGACTATTTTCCTGGAACCCATGATTCCCGGTATCCGGCCATCAATGCGCTCATTCTCAGCCGATCAGCAATCCATCTATATTTCATGGAATGATTCCGCCTATTACGACACCGGGCTATATGAACTGACTCTTGATGGCGGAGACCCTGTTTTCGTGGAGGAGAATGACCGTGTTAATCATTCACCCAACAACCGGCTTGTGGCATTCATAAAAAATGGGAACCTGTATATTTCACGGGCGGACGGCAGCGGTGAACGAATGCTTTTTCAATCTGAAAGCCCGGTCTACGATATAAACTGGGCACCCAACAGCCGGCGTATTGCATTTGTTAAATCAGGTGATATCTGGGTTACCAATATTGCTCAGCCGGAGGTACAACAGGTGACAAACAGGCCTGATGATGCGCCAAACTTTTCTATCAATGGCTGGGCGGGCAGCAGCGCGATAATTATTAGTCAAACAGACTACTCCGACGCACGCACTATCTATTTCCCCGAATACGTGGATGAATTCGTTGAACCGGGTGCATCAACCCGAGGGATACCGGCCGTTGCCCTATACCATGCCGATCTTGAAACAAGCGAGATCGACACTCTGATGGAAGGCGTACATCGCTCATCAACAGACGCCTCTTATTCCGGACGGTTTGTGGCCGTGGACTCTTCAGACGCCGCCCTGAAAGATCGTGCCATTATCCTTCACGACACCCATCAAAACACAAAGCGTGTCATTTTCACCGATACAACTGATGGATGGCTGCATGACCGGGACATGGATTTCGCGCCTCAGTCAGAAAAAATGATGTTCCTTTCTGAGCAAACCGGATGGAACCATCTCTATCTCGCAAATGCCGTTTCTGGCAGCGTTGAGCAGCTAACAGAGGGCAACTATGAAATCACGTGGGCGAAATGGCTGAAAGACAACGAAATCATTTACGCAAACAATGAAGCCGATTACGGTGAACGGCATCTCTTTATTCTCGATCTGGAAACAGACGAAACAGAACAACTAACTTCTGATGAGGCGTACCGCTATCAATTTGATTTGAGCCCGGACCGGTCGAAGCTCATCTATGCCAAGACGTTTTTCAACGAGCCGTACGAGCTCTACATGATCGACCTGGCCTCTCCCGGGGACGAAATTCAGCTCACAAACTCAGTCCCTGAGTCGTTTAACGACATCGCCTGGCAACGAGAAGAGTACATCCGTTTTACCGGCCGCGACGGAGAAACAGATATATCCATGTCTGTTCTTTACCCGGAAAACTACGATTCTAATCAAACCTACCCGGTTGTAGTATTTGCCCATGGCGCCGGATCGCTTCAAAACGTCTACAAAGGCTGGTCGAACAACTACTGGCGTGAGTACATGTTCAACCAGCTTCTGACCCGCAACGGATATGTGGTGGTCGACGTTGATTTCAGACACAGCACTGGTTATGGTCGTGATTTCAGAGAAGATGTCACCAACTGGATGGGCCGATATGAGACGATGGATATAGTTGACGCCCTCGACTGGCTGCAGGAAGAAATGGACGGTGCGCTCGACCTCGATAATGTGGGTATTTACGGCGGAAGCTATGGCGGATTTATGGCACTCTATTCACTTACAGCTGCGCCTGACCGATTTCATGCCGGTGCGGCTCTGCGCAAAGTTTCCAACTGGCGAAACTACTATTATGCCAATCCATGGTACACACTTCCGCGCCTTGGCGATCCTGATGTGGTTCCGGAACATTACGACCAAAGCTCTCCCCTCACATACGCTTCTGAGCTGCAGCATCCCGTCATTCTGCTCCACGGTCTGATTGATGACAATGTAGGATCACAAGACGCATTTCAGTATGCCGAAGAACTGATTCAAAGTCAGCACAGAGATTTTGAAATGATGATTTATCCTTCAGAACAGCACAGCTTTAGCAACGCCAACTCATGGTATGATGAGTACAGCCGGATCTTTGAGTTTTTTGAAGAACATTTGAAGTAGACTCATTCTAAAGCTATGTTCAGCGTTGTCCACACAATTATTTTAATTACCCCCAATTGATCCTGATCCCTATGAAAACCGTACTATCTCTGATTTTTACCCTGGTACTACTTTCACCATCCCCAGATGCTTTTGCTCAAGCGAATGCCAACAGCGGCATCTCATCCGGGCCTGTGTACCAGCCTTTTTTAAAGCAGCTCGCAGATGACGTTTCTGCCGACAGGCTTGAAAATGATATCCGAACCCTGGCCGGCTTTGAAAACCGCCACACAATGTCGGATACCACATCAGATACGCGTGGAATTGGGGCCGCTCGCCGTTGGATTAAGGCGGAGTTTGAAGCTATATCTGAAGAGTGTGGCGGATGCCTTGAGGTTTTTTATGTCAGCGAAGAAGTTGGAGGTGAAAACAGAATACCAGATCCTGTGAATATCGTCAATGTTGTTGCCGTTCAACGCGGCACAGCAGATCCCAATCGGGTCGTGATGATGACAGGAGATATCGATTCCCGCGCATCAAACGTGATGGATGCCGAGACTGATTCACCCGGCGCAAATGACAACGCCTCAGGGATGGCGGGCGCGATAGAGGCAGCGCGTGTGTTATCGCAACACGAGTTTCCCGGTACTATTGTTTACGCTGGCTTGTCAGGTGAGGAGCAGGGATTGTTTGGCGGAGAAATACTGGCCGAATACGCCCTTGAGAATAATTGGCGTATAAAAGCGGTCCTCAATAATGATATGATTGGAAATATTGAGGGAATCAACGGCGTCATCAATAACACAACCGCCCGCGTGTTTTCGGAAGGAACTCGTGCAGATGAAACTGAACGGGAAGCCCGTATTCGCCGCTTTACCGGTGGAGAAGTGGATTCACCATCCCGGAACCTTGCGCGTTACGTTCACACTATGGGCCATCATTATATCGACAACCTCGATGTTATGATGATCTACCGACTGGACCGTTTCGGTCGGGGCGGGCATCACCGGCCATTCAACGAAGTTGGGATTCCGGCGGTCCGGATCATGGAAACCAACGAAAACTACGTTCGTCAGCACCAGGATATCCGCGTTGAAGACGGTATTGAGTATGGTGATGTAATTGAGGGTGTCAATTTTGACTACGCAGCAAAACTGACCGCGCTGAATGTGGTCACGATGGCAGGAATGGCCAAAGCGCCAAACCCTCCGGTCGGAGTTGAAATCGACGGAGCCGTTGAGCCCAGTACCACGCTCAGCTGGGACGCCCTTGATCCCGAACAAAATCCTCAGCTGGAAGGCTATAAAATATACTGGCGACTAACCACATCCCCGGTCTGGACCAATGCCCGACCCGCGGGTAATGGTTCTGAATACACGCTCGAAAATATCGTGATCGACAACTATTACTTTGGTGTGGCGAGTGTTTCTGCAGACGGATACGAAAGCCCTGTTGTTTTCCCGGGTCCCAACGGTTCGTTTGGTGAATAGTTGATTGGTTATCGAAAATCGGTTGTTGGTTATTTGTTGATTGGTTATCGGATGGGGTGTCCTCTGAGCGATATTACGAGGTCTTTCCGCACTTGATACGAAATCCCCCATATTGTTATTTGCATTGTAATTAAATACAACTCCACACCGTACCGCCTTTGATTCAAGTAACCAATCACCCGAAAAAATTTCTGCAAAAACCGAATCTTTATTAATCTTCACAAGCAGGATGAAATGATTCATCTAATAACTCTCATATGAACTCTCTGTAGGTTGATAAACGATTAACCAATAACTGATAACCGTCACCCGACAACACATAACCGAACCCAGATCCATGAAAACGCTTCTGCTCTTCATCATCTTCATTTTCGTTACCACCCCCAGTTTCGCACAAGACTTCGCGCTTGAACAGCTTGAAAACTCACCGCGTCATCACGAGTGGGTAGATGTAGAGTATGACGGCCGACAGGTTCACAGCTTTTTGGCCTATCCTGAAACATCAGAGAATGTACCGGTGATGATCGTAATTCACGAAAACCGGGGGCTCACCGACTGGGTTCGAAGTTTTGCCGATCAGATGGCTGAAGCCGGATATATTGCAATTGCGCCGGATCTGCTCTCGGGGTTTGATGAGGACCATGAACGAACCTCCGATTTTGAAACGTCTGATGCTGCCCGGGATGCACTTTACCAGCTCGATCCCAATCAGATTACGACCGACCTTCAGGCCGTACAGGCGTTTGCCGGCCAACTTGATGCCGCTAACGGTACCATTATTGTCGGTGGATTCTGCTGGGGCGGTTCTCAAACGTTCCGTTTCGCTACAAATGCTGATGGTTTAGATGCCGCATTGGTTTTCTACGGCAGTCCTCCCTCCGATGAAGAAGCCTATGGCAATATTTCAGTGCCTGTGTATGGATTTTATGGAGAGAATGATCAGCGAATCAACTCCACAATTCCGGAAACCGAAAGGCTGATGGAAGAGTACAGCAATGTATACGATTATAAAATTTACGATGGCGCCGGTCACGCATTCATGCGCGGCGGCGATGACCCCAACGGCTCCGAAGCCAACAAAACCGCAAGAGATCAGTCGTGGGAGAGGCTGAAAATGATTTTGTCTGGTTTATAGATGCATTGAAAACAACTCTCCCATTCAGGGGAGATCGTGTGAGCGTGCTGCAATACACGCGAGATGTGACTGAGAAATCTGTCGGCGTTATACCAGATATCGATTTCATTTCGTAGCTATTTAACACCCCTCCCTCCGGCAAGCGGAGTACTCTCCTGAAGGGGAGATGCTAATACATCCACTCATGAGAGGGGAAAAGTTAAGGCAAACGGACAGCGTCCGGTTTGTTGAACGAGGGGTGTGTTGAAGGGCGTTGAGCCTGGACTACATTTCGAGCCTGTATTGCAGTTCTGTGAACCCACCCTCCGATGGGTCGGAGTGCCACAAAAGCCGTCACCTGAAGATTCTCTGAACGAGAATACTTCTGTCCCCTCCCAAGAGGCTGTGAGAAATTAAAAACTAAAGTTCCGGCCAACTTAACTTTTCTAAGACTATGAATTTATTTCGAAACTCCCCTCTCTGTCAAGTCCCGCAGGGCGAGATAGAGAGGGGTCGGGGGTGAGTCAGAAAGACTGGTAGTGCTGAATTTAACAGAAACCTTAATTTACTTAGGCGCCATTTCTTTGGAAATCAATTTTCTCACAGCCTCCCAATAGGGAAATTCAACCCCTACCAAAAAAACTTCCACCTATTTAAAACTTTTTCCCGTACTGAGTCGTCCTACATTCAGAATCTGAAATAAATTCAGGATTAAATCAGACAAACTGATGGACAAAATAGACGAACAGCTGCTTATTAAAGAGGTACAAAACGGCAACAGCGTCGCATTTACCCATCTTGTAGAGCTGTGGCACACCAAAATTTATCGGTTTGCTTTTCGCTTTTTTGCTGATACTGATGACGCCCAAGACATCACGCAAAAAACGTTCATCAAAACCTATCAGAACGTCGGAAGCCTGAAAAATCCGGAGAAATTTTCATCCTGGATTTATCGGATTGCCAACAATCTCTGCCTTGATGAACTGAAACGCGCAGGCCGACGGAAGTCCACCTCCCTTGAGGCGTATATGGAACAGTCAATCGTGTTGGAATCGGACCAGGTAAATCCTGACACGGAACTTCAGAATAAAGAGCTTGGTGATATTTTACAGAAAGCGCTGCTGACTCTGCCTGATGAACAGCGAACCGTCATCATACTGAAAGAGTATGAGGGGCTGAAGTTCAGGGAGATCTCCGACATCCTGGAGGAGCCGGAAAATACCGTGAAGTCCCGGCTCTACTATGGACTCAAATCCACACGGAGAGTATTGACCAACTGGAATATCAAACATGAATATCTGAACAATGGATAAGAACGACGCACAATCCAGACTGATGGACTATCTCTACGATGAGATGGATCCCAAGGAGCACAAGAGTTTTGAAAAGATCCTGCGAGACAATCCTGATCTACAGCAGGAACTTGACGAGATGCGGGCTACCCGGAATCTTCTGCAGGAAGACACAGATGAGATTACGCCTAAAAATCTGTTGCTGATCCAACCCGATACATGTGAATCAACACCCGAAACTAAGAATAGCAACCCTCGCGAATCCGCTAAAATATTTGTCCTGAAAACATTCACTGCCGTTGCCGCTGCTATCCTCATAGCAATCTCTCTTTTTTCATTCACTAATCTTCAGATCATGCAAACGGGCCAGGGAACCCTGATTTCATTTGGCACTGTGCCCCAATCAATTGAAGAGCCCGCTCAGGCTGAAGAGTTTATCACACAGGATGAATTTTACGTGATGATGAGCGAGCTGCAGGAGCAAAATAATCGTGTGATGGCAACGGCTCTTGAACAGACCCGCCAGCAGCACCGGCAGCAGATGGAGAATGTGATAAAGACGCTCACAACCTACTACGACCAGCGGCGCCAGCAAGATCTGGTGCTTGTAAGTGAGGGACTGGCCCAACTTGAGGAAGAGACCTATTACCGGTTTCTGGAGACTGAAGAAGCTCTTGAGGACCTTATTTTTGCACTGAATATCCAACAAACCGAAGAGTAAAACCCATGAAAAATCAACTCTATATTTTATCATTTATCTTTTTTACGACCCTGTTTTCAGGATCACTGTTTGCCCAGTCAGCCGACCGGTTCGACCGCGACATCCGGATTGCTGAAGGCATTATCGAAGAAATTTTTGAAGCCGACGCCACCTCCACAGCGTTTGGAAGCCGGCATATTCGGGATGTAACCGGCAGGTATATACCCGGTTACGGAATTCATTTCAGGGTAGGTGCAAACTTTACTCCCTCAATTATTGAAGTAGTTCTGCAGGATCAGGCTGAAATCCGTATTAACGGTACCCTGGAACAGGAAGAATTACAGAATTTAGGCCGGGAGTTCATAGAACAGCGTTTCATGGAGTATCTGAAAAATTATGCCCCGCTATTCAAAAATCTCCCGGATGAGGAAGTCATTCGCCTGACAATCGGTCAGCACAATAACGGAACAAGCTTTTTCATGCTCCGAACCGGCGTTGATAATTCGCGCCAAACTATTGCAAACATCACAGCCTGGGCAAAAGCTTCCGACATCCGGGCTTACGACAGTCGCTCGATTGACGACAAGGAGTTTGAGAGCCGGGTCGAAATGATCGATTTGGGTGAAAGTGAAACCGATCGCGATCAAACTGTATTTGCATCAATCCTGCAAACATCGCTTGAAGAGGTGTCCGATTCACTACGGGTACGGCGATCCCCGCCCGTTGAATATCTGCCCGGACTTGGCGTGAGTTTCAATGTCAACGCGTCCCTGAGGACTGGCATGCGATTCGATTTTGGAGATATTCAGATTAATGAGTTGAAAATTGAAACGGACAGCCTGTCTGTTGACTTTTCCAACATACTTGACGAGATCAACTTTGATGAGGTAAGCAGAATTGCTGAGCGCATAGACAGTCTTTTTTCACCCGAAGCGCGCGACCTCAGGCTTGATAGTACAAGGAAATCCTTACGTGAAATCCGGGAAGCAGTTGATAAACAACATGATCCTCTCACTGAAGAGGAGGTTCGGGAACTGGTTAACCGGTTTCATATTGCACTCAAACAAACAGTTCAGGACTACGGACCAACCCTCCGTTCACTGGCTGATGACGAGATGCTGATGATCACTATAAACTGGGGTGGCAGGCATTCGGCACTTCCCGCCCGAACAGAACTTCGCATTCAGAAATCAGACTTTCTGACCGGTGTTGAGCCGGTGCTGGAAGAGGTCGCGCGCCGTTAATCGTACAAATGGTATTAGTTTAAAAGCAGATACCTCTGCTTGTGTTTTGAGGCTGCCCGGCGTGATAACCGGAGCAGCTTTTTTTGATATAACAAGTTGTGAGATTTGCGATGTAAAGATTTAGAGATCTGAAATACCTTAGGCTGTCCAAAAAGGGAGTCATCCCGCGCTTCCCAAAAAGGGATCCCTTCGGCAAAGGCGGGATCTTCGTCCGTTGATAAAGTCAGGAGATATAGCTTTGCGTTCAAAAAATGAGCGGATCGGGGTCCGGTCTGACGAAATTGATAACATTACTGCAATTTCGCGCCCTTTTTGGACAGCCTCACAGCACACCAAGCATTCAGTGACTGTGAAGAGGTGGGTTCCATTTGCGATTCAGTGATCAATAACCCAACGTAAATTTGAACAAATTCAAGATTCCGGTCTTTTTTTGATTTAGCGATTTTTGAGATTTTTGACGTAACGATATAGCGATCTGAAATACCTCTCCTCCACCGACACGAATTTCTTTCGTTAACTGAACCCATCACCTAAAATAGAAGTTAATGTAGCAGGCATCATCAATCAAAAAGCTACCCCTTCCCATGCTCATTCAGAAAAACGACTCCCTCGAGAAAGCATTTACCAACGTATACGATCAGCTAAAACGAGCCGGCGTAGATGCGCGCCACAACTTTCGGTTCTTTTCCGTTGCTACAGTGGAGGATGGAGACAGATCTTTTCCTAAAAGCCGAATGGTGGTATTGCGCTCATTTAATGAAGATTGGACGTTTGAATTCTACACTGATAATCGATCCTCAAAAGTGAAAGAGATCAAAAACAATCCCATTCTTTCAGCACTGTTCTGGGATCCATCAATACGGCTACAGGTACGGATTGAAGCGGACGCCGAAATTCACAACCTGGATGAGATTTCTGCCGAGCGATGGAAACACGTGCAGGGAGATGCACAAAAAGCGTACACGTCTGTACCGGCCCCGGGAACACCGGTCGACGCTCCCGAAAATGCGCACGAGTGGCCCGAAATAATGGATGATGAAAATTTCGCTGTCGTCAGGTCGGTTCCTAAAAGAGTTAAGATTCTTCAGATTTCCGGTATAGAGCACCTTGCGCTAGATCTTTATCGATCAGCCACCACCGATAAGTGGTCTGGTACATGGATAACCCCTTGAATTGTTGCGTAAATTCAGATCAAAATAAAGAAGATGTTCTGTTAAGGTTTAATAATTGGGTAATGAAATTGTAGCGCTTTTTCATTACCCTTATTTAAGTAGGTGTAAGTCAATGAGCTTAGGTGTAATTAAGCATATTTGCAGTACATTTTAAACAAACAACTAATCACAATTCAATTATATTCATATGAAATATTTAGTTACGATGAGTAAACTGGTATTGGGGATGCTTTTATTTTTTGCATTCTCAAGTTCAGTAGCAACTGGTCAAACAATATTGGAGCAAGAACTAAGGGATGGAACTGCGCCGGCTGATTGGTCGGTCACCGATATTGACTTCAAAGATTCTGCGGGCGGATATGCACTTTTTGAAGCTGAAACCTCTGAACTCGCTTCACCGTCATTTGACATGAGCGGTATAGCAGAAGCAACGCTAACATTTCAGGTAGCCAAGTTTGGATCCGGAGATGACGGACCTTTGACTGTTGAAGTATCAACAGACGGTGGCACCACATGGGATGCTCAAACATATACCTCTCCCACTCCTACAGGTTCTGACTATCTGGAAGGCGAAATGGTATTCGATGCATCCATTTTGGGTGAGTCTGATGTCTCAATTAGATTCACAAGGCCTGACAGCCCTTCCTCTAAACGATTGCGCGATGTTCTGGTTGCAGTCCCACAGGGACCAGCACCCATTGTAGATGTGGCTACAATCTCTGATTTACGCAATGGCGAAACCGATGGGACCCGTTATAGACTCACCGGCGAAGCACTTGTCCATTTTTCTGACTCTTTTCAGGGACGCAGAATGCTGGTTGATGGTACGGCCGGTATTTGGTCTGTAGATTTTGATGACAATCTAACAGGTGCTACAGATATAGGAGATGGAGTTACTGATCTTGTCGGTACACTCACGGCTCAAAATCAAGGAGCCCTTTTACGCTTTGAACTGGATGAGGGTTCAGCCGATGCAACGGTAACGTCAACCGGAAATGAAATTATCCCGGAAACAATCGCATTGACGGACCTGTCTCTTGACGATACCGGTAAGTTAGTGCTTATTGAAAATGTTGCTTTTCAGGAATCAGGGGAGTTTGAAACCGGAACAAATTATACTCTGGAAGACGACATGGGTAACACTCTTACTTTCAGAACCGATTATTTTGGAGCTGACTACATCGGCGAAACGATTCCAACAGGAACGTTTGATGTTGTCGGTGTCGTTGGCGGATTTGGCAGCAGCGGCCAGGTTTTTGCGCGTTCCGCTACAGATTTTCAGTTTGAGTTTTCTCCATATAGTCTCACCGCACCTGCCGACGGAACGGATCTTTTTGTTGATGGGCTCGGAAATCAAACCGTAACAATAACCTGGAATCAAACATCCGCCATTGTTCCGGTCTCATATATCTTTCACCTTGACGTTGCAGGCGGCGATTTTAGCAATCCTGTTGTCTCCATTCCGAGTGATTCCACAGAGTTGACGTTGTCATTTTCCGAACTTGACAATGTACTTGCTGACAACGGAGTTGAAGTGGGGCAGACCTTTAACGGCTCCTGGACAGTTGAAGCTACAGCAGGTGTTTATGGTTCTGCGTTTGCTGCATCTGCATTTGCCATCAACCTGGAAAGAGGAACTGTTGAAGCCCCAGCCATTGGATGGGCAAACCTACAGTGGCCTGAAACACTTGATCTTTCCTCTAACGAGGAAGGAATGGTTTATGCTGAAGTGTACGCCGAGGGTGTAACAGAGGGTGATGAAGCAAGCGAAGTTATTTCTGCCTGGATTGGCGTACATGACGAAGACACGAACCCGGCTGACTGGCCCGAAAGTGCCTGGATAGAAGCTGAGTTCAACGAAAGCAAAGGCAATAACGATGAATACCAGGCAAACATCAGCAGAGCTGACCCCGGCACGTATTACTACGCAAGCCGTTTTCAGCTTAGCGGTGATGATCCCGTATATGGTGGATTTCAGGGTGGTTTCTGGGACGGAACCGATAATGTATCCGGTGTACTCACTGTAACACCTGTAGAAGTGCAAAACCTTGCTGAACTTCGAATGGGCGGTCCGGGCAGCACCGTTTATCATATGCCTAATGAAGTAGTAATTACTTTTAGCAGCGACTTCAGAGGACGAAAAGTGGTAACTGATGCATCAGCCGGTCTTGTATTTGATGATCCTGCCGGAGTAATTACAACCGAATACAATCGATACGACGGTTTTTCCGGAATAACCGGTACGCTTGCAACTTTTAACGGACTCCTTCAGTTTGTACCGGCTGAAGATACCGGAGAAGCAACTTCCACAGATAACACTGTATACCCGGAGAAAGTTGATATTGCAAACCTGGAGATCTCTCCGGAAATTTCGCCTATTTCGGGTCAATTGGTTCTTCTGCAAAACGTAACGATCCAAGAAACAGGCGATTGGGAAAATCAATCTTCGTATACAATTGAAGATGCTGATGGAAATACTCTTACGCTCAGAACTGACCGCCTCGACCCTGCCGAAGATGAAGCGATCTATTATGAAGGTGAGGAATCATACCTTGGTACTCCAATTCCCAATGGACCTGTAAATATTGTTGGATACATGACACAGTTCAATAGCATCCAAATCACACCGAGGTTGCTGAGCGACTTTACACCAGCAGATGCAATTGGTGATTTCAGCCTCCAGTCTCCCGGTAATGAGGCCGTGATTGTTGTAGAGGGAGATGCCTCCGAAACCATAACAATAGCATGGGAAGCACCGGAAACTGAGCTTGAGGAGATTTCCTATAACTGGATTGCGACTAATCCACTGGCCATTTTCAGCCTTCCTTCACTTGATATTCCATCAAACACCAACAGCATTACACTAACAAACACAGCCGTTGATAATCTTCTGGCGCAGTTTGGTGTTGAGGTAGGGGGATCTATCCCAATCAAATGGACGATCGTAGCTTCTGGTGATAATGCTCTGCAGTATGCTAATGAAACGTGGACTGTAACTCTTGAAAGAGGAGTCGTTACATCTAACGAAGAGCTATCAGACCTTCTTCCAAAAGAGTTTAAACTCGAGCAAAACTACCCGAATCCATTCAACCCAACCACACAGATTGAGTACGCGTTACCACAAGCTGCAAACGTGCACATTGCTGTTTACAATGTGGTGGGACAACAGGTAGCTGTTCTACTAAATAATGAGCAGCAAGCAGCAGGGTTCCACGATGTATCTTTTGATGCAAGCAACCTTGCCAGTGGTATGTACTTGTACAGAATTCAGGCAGGTAACTTTATTCAGACACGTAAAATGACTCTGATTAAGTAACAGAGCTAATTTACCGTTTACATCTTTTACAGGGCCTTCCGGTTAATTCCGGGAGGCCTTTTTTATTTAGATAAGTTCTATCTGCTTATCCTTACCAATTCATGCATTAGAACGTCAGACCAACACTTCCTTTTTAATCGCTAATCATCTTTAACATATTGAAAGCTGTTTTTCTTTCCTTATCAATCAACTATTTCGTTTCTTAACTGCGAACCCTAACTTTCTCTGAACCCTATGAAACGTACCGTAACTCTTCTTTTATTAAGTCTGTTCTCACTCTCCTCAGCGCTTCAAGCACAGTCAACGATTTCCGAAACGACCGCCGGAATGGAGCACTATGAAGGCTTCTTTGATTTTTGGTGGGATGATGCCGAGGGCAAAATCTGGATGGAAATCGACAAGCTGGATGAAGAAATTCTTTACGTCAATTCCCTCGCGGCCGGCCTCGGGTCCAACGATATCGGTTTAGACAGAAGTCAGCTTGGCGACACACGGGTTGTTAAATTTGAAAAAATCGGACCCAAGCTGTTGATGGTTCAGCCCAACTACGGATTCCGCGCCAGCAGCGATAATGCGCTTGAACGGAAATCTGTGAATGAAGCGTTTGCTCAATCTGTACTCTGGGGCTTTAAAGTTGAAGTATTTGAAGATGGACGTGCCCTTGTCGATGCTACAGATTTTTTACTACGCGATGCGCACGATGCTATTGGTAGTCTTCGAAACAGAGGAGAGGGTAGCTATTCACTGGATTCGGGACGATCAGCCATACACCTGCCCGGTACATTTAACTTTCCGAAAAACAGCGAATTTGAAGCGATCCTTACGTTTACATCATCCAGCCCCGGACGCCAGGTACGATCAGTAGCACCCACGGCCGAGTCCATTACTCTTCGCCAGCATCACTCGTTTGTTGAACTTCCGGATGACGGCTATCATCCAAGAGTGCACGATCCGAGATCTGGCTTCTTTGGCATATCATACCAGGACTACAGTACTCCAATTGGCGAAGAGCTCACAAAACGCTTTATAGCGCGCCACCGCCTTGAAAAGAAGAACCCTGATGCAGAAATGAGTGAACCGGTTGAGCCGATTGTCTATTATCTCGATAACGGAACACCCGAGCCTGTCCGGTCGGCCCTGCTCGACGGCGCCCGATGGTGGGCCCAGGCATTTGAGGCGCTTGGTTACGAAGACGCCTACCGTGTTGAGGTTCTTCCGGATGATGCTCATCCGCTTGATATCCGGTACAATGTAATTAACTGGGTTCACCGGTCTACACGTGGCTGGTCTTACGGTTCATCCGTCACCGATCCGCGAACAGGGGAGATCATCAAAGGAAATGTTCTGTTGGGATCACTGAGGGTTCGCCAGGATTACATGATTGCCGAGGGACTGCTCGCTCCATATGACGAAGGAATGGAGCCGGACCCAGAGATGCTGGGCATGGCGCTTGCCCGAATTCGGCAACTCTCTGCCCACGAAGTCGGACATACGCTGGGTATAGCACACAATTTTGCGTCAAGCACCAATGATCTCGCATCTGTGATGGATTATCCGCACCCAAGAGCTACCATTACCGGCGACGGAGAACTGTCCCTCGACAATGCATACGACACGGATATTGGTGAATGGGACAAACGTGCTGTGGCTTACGGCTATCAGGATTTTCCTGATGGAGCCAATGAACAAGAGGAGCTGCGAAATATTCTGGAAGAGACCGTTGAGATGGGACTCCTCTATATTTCTGATGAAGCCGCCCGACCACAAAGCGGTATGCATCCGGCCGCGCACCTCTGGGAGTATGGTAGTGACCCCGTTGATCAGCTCGATCATATCATGGACATTCGGCGGATAGCGCTCGACAATTTTGGAGAAGAGGTGATCCGTGAAGGGCGTGCGATGGCTCAGATGGAAGATGTGCTGGTGCCAATTTACCTGTACCATCGTTATCAAACCGCGGCTACCTCGAAACTTGTGGGCGGAATGGACTACACCTATGCCGTTCGTGGCGACAACCAACATGCACCGCAGCCGGTTGAAGCGTCTGTCCAAACCCATGCCCTTGACAATCTTATGAGAACTCTGGCTCCTGAAGAGCTGGCGCTTCCGGAATCACTGCTCGGCATGATACCCCCGCGTCCTGCCGGAATATCCTCAACAAGGGAGCTGTTTCGCGGGTATACAGACCCCGCTCTTGACCCCGTTGCGATTGCTGAGACAGCCGCAAACCTCACATCCGGACTTCTGCTGAATTCAAATCGTGCAGCGCGCCTTGTTCTTCAGAACGCGCGTAATGAATCACAGCCCGGGCTTAACGACCTCTTTGATACACTGCTTGCTAACTCTGTTTTGAAAGAACCGGCATCAGGATATTACGCCCCTATTCATCGGGCGGTCAACGTGTCAGTCCTTCGAAACACGATAATGCTGGCTGCTGATAATTCAGCAGCACCCGATGTTCAGGCTATCACAAAAATGACGCTTCAAACGCTCTCTGACGATCTGGAAAGTCTCAAGTCTGGTTCTGACGACCTTGTCTGGCAAGCCCATTACAGCTATCTGGATAATATGATTCAGTCGTACATGGAAAACCCGTCAACCTTCTCTGCACCTGACGCACCCTATACGCCGCCCGGGTCACCGATTGGCAGCGGACTGCATGAATTGCTTCCAACTCAGGCTTGCTCATTTAATTAAGCAGCATTTATGTCATTTACTTTTTCGAAAGATGATCGGGGAATATCGGGTTTCACATTCCCTATCATACGAAAACTGATAATACCAACCACGCGCTACCTGTTTTCGCCCGTGGTGACCAACCCGCATAATGTGCCGACGCATGGCCCGTGTTTCATTTTTGGAAACCATGCCAACTATTTCGACCCGTTCTTCATCAATCTCGACATGACGGACGAACCAACAGCTGGTGTCATGACCCGCGATCAGTTTCACAAAACACTGCCGCGGATTTTCATGGATAGTATCGGGATTGTTCCGACCAGCAAGTATGTGCCGGAACCCGGCATTGTGCGAAGTGTTATGAAGATGATTGATAAGCGGCGGATGATCGTCATTTTCCCGGAAGGTGGGCGCCGCTGGGCGGGTAAACCCAAACCGCTCATTGAAACCACGCTGAAGCTCTTCTGGAAAATGAACATTCCTGTTCACCCTGTTCAGATTCACGGGTCGTATCTCTCATGGCCCCGTTGGGCAGATAAACCGCGTAAAAGTACGGTCGAAGTCCGCTGGTTTGATCCTCTGCACGCCTCTGATTTCGGCGACTACCAATCATTTGCAAACAGATGCAGAGACCTTATCGAGTTTGATGAGTATTCACCGCCGGACACCGCTAAAATTCACTCCTGTTCGAAACCGGCCAAAGGAATTGAGCGCTTCCTCTACCGCTGCCCCGATACAGGAGAGACCGGTGCAGTTTTTTCACCCGATGGACTTCACGTATACAGCCGCTCATCTGACCTCTCATATAAAATGAATTTGCGGTCCAGGCTTATCGATGCGCATGGCGAGCCTCATTCAATTGTAGACATGTTTGAGGCAATCAACATGATGCCGATGGAGATGGATCGCGACTCGGTTCTGCTCACCAATCCCGGCTGTAATCTAAACGAGATCAATGATAAACACGAGCTCATAAAAAAAGGGCCGGGCTATGCCGAATTGACCCGCGACTACCTGCTGCTTTCGCTCGGCTCCTCAAAAACACGATTGTCAATTGATGAAATCCTCTACATGTCCGTAGAGCAGAATCATAAAATTACAATGACAACAGAGTCAGGCATTCATCAACTCGTTTTGAATAATGCCAGCGCGCTTCAGTGGAAAAATTATATTCAGCGGCTTCAGGATGGCGAAGACCCGGTAAGGAGCCTTCTATGATATTCTGGGACATGGACATTTCTGCAGGCCGTTTCTTCCTGGATTTTTCCTGGCTGGGCGCACTGTTGCTTGCCGGATTTTTTATCCGGTATAAAATATCATTCTTCCAGCGTTACCTCATACCTGCAAACCTATTGGCCGGAATTTTAGGATTGATGATCGGCATGAACGGGGTCGGGTGGATCGACCTCACATCTGAGCGGCTTGGCGTTTATGTCTATCATCTATTGGCACTTCTCTTTATTGGACTGAGCCTCCGGGCAACACGAAAGAAGATCGGCCTTTCATCCGTCAAAACAGGCATGATTTTTATCATCACGTATCTCGTTCAGGGAATCATTGGCTTGGTGATAGCATTCGCGTTGATAGCCACCATTCAGCCTGATCTCTTTGCGGGCATCGGTATGCTTCCGCCTCTTGCGTTCGGGATGAATCCGGGAATTGCCTACACCATTGGCCAGAACTGGGAAAGCTTTGGCTTTGAAAACGGCGGCATTGTGGGGCTTACGTTTGCCGCGGCCGGTTTTCTGGCCGCCTACACAACAGGGGTCTATATCGTAAAACGCGGCATCCAAAAAGGAAAAGCTGAACTCATAAAGCCCTCAGCTGGCGACGCTACACATTTTCAAATGCCCTACACCGAGCAGGACTTGTCAGCGGGACGTATTACAACATCGCCCGGCGTGCTGGAGTCGCTGTCGTTTCATATCGGATTGATCGGCGGTACATACCTGCTTACCTACCTTTTTTTAAAAGCAGGTGAAGCTGCATTGACGCTTGCAGGCGCTGCAAATGAGGCTTCAACACTCTGGTCTTTTCACTTCGTTTTTGCCGCAATAATTGCGCTTGGAGTCAGAAAAGTCATCGACTTTACAGGCACGTCATCTTACGTGGATGATACTACGATGACACGCATTTCAAATTTCTTTATGGATTTGATGATTGCCGCTTCAGTAGCGGCCATCAGCCTAACCGTCATCGAAGCGTACTGGCTGCCGCTGCTTCTTATCTCGCTGTCGGTTGTTGTTGCCACGTGGTGGATACTCACGAAACTTATCGACGCACTATTCCCCTCCTTCACCCTTGAGCGGTTTGCAGCGATATACGGAAATATGACAGGAACACTGCAATCTGGCTTACTATTGCTGCGGATTCTTGATGAGAAGATGGAATCGCCGGTGAGCTACAATCTTGTCTATGGAAGCGGACTGGCACTGGTTCTCGGCTTTCCACTTCTGCTGCTTATCAACGCGCCGGTACACTACTTTAGCAGCATCACATCGGGGTTTGGGGTTGTCCTGATGGTGATGACCGTTTATCTCATGCTGTTGCTTTTGGGTCTTTTCTATCTGAACGGAAAGAAATAATGTACCAATCGGTTATTGACACACCATGTTCAAATAAAAAAACCCGGGCGGTATTTAACCATCCGGGTTTTTGAAACTAATTATATGCAGTAAGCTTACGTAACAACAAGAGTACCAACCATTCCGCCGCTATAGTGTCCGGGGAATGTGCAGATGAACTGATAGGTTCCCGGTTCTTCAGGGACCGTAAATGTTACAGAATCAGATTCTCCATTGCCAAGCATGTTGGTGGATGCGATGACCCAGTCTTCATACTCAGATGAGATATACTCATTATCTGCAGCCTGAAGCGAGGCTCGTGCAAATTGATCTGCATCAGCATCCATGCTCAATACAACAAAATTGTGAGACATAGCTGTTGGAGGCAAGTTACTCACAGTTCGCAGGGAAATTCGCAACTCTTCACCTGCTGAAGCTTCAATAGACTGAAGAATCATAAATTCACCGGAAGTTCCGTCCGTCACCAATCCTTCGTCGGCTTCCGCCACGGCAAATCGCAGGTCATCAACACCAATAACTTCAACTGTACGAACTCCCTCGTCAGCCGATGCCATTGACATATCATCACTTGACATATCTTCACTCGTCTGTTCAGCGGATTCCCCACCGCCACATGCTGCAAGCATGAAGACAAATGATGCAAGAATTGTGCTTATTAATAATTTTTTCATTGTACTTGTTCTTTTAGGTTTGTATTGATTGAAAGTTTTTAAATAAATTTTCACTCTATGCACGAATGTTTCAAACAAACGTCAATTTTATAACATTCATAAAGATAACCTCATTCAGTTAATACTTTATGAATATCTGATATTATTTGTTTCTGGTTCATCTTACTGCCAACGTAGGTGTTCCTGACATTGCCACTGCGGTCAATCAGAGTCACACGGTCTGTATGATCGATAAAGTATCGTGCAGTGCCGTCATCGTCAAAACTCGTAGGCGATTTCAGCGTATTAATCTCCAGCGTTTCCAGTGCTTCATCGACCTCTTCGGTGTTACCTGTGAGCAGCTTCCAGTTCTCCTGGTCGAGTTTATAATTTTCGGCATACTGATGGAGTATCTCCGGAGTATCCCGTTCAGGATCAAATGAGATACTAACCAGCATGAACTCCTCCTCATCCAAAAGCTCCTGCTGAATATCCCGCATGTTATAAGTAATCATTGGGCAAATATCAGGGCAGTGTGTGTACACATAACCAACCAGCATCACGTTTCCGCTGTAAGCGTCGGGAAACTGAACCGGGCTGCCGTTTTGATCTACCAGCTCGTAGCTCTCATCCGCCATCGACTTCTTTACCGAAAGCCGGTCACAACCGGATAGCAGAGCTCCTGCCATCCCGATTGCGAGGCCAATGAACAGTAATGGTGAACAACTATTTATCTTCCAAATGACATTCATAATCATATCTACCGTAGCGGAACCGGGCTATTAGGTGAATAAGGGACTGACCCTCCGTATGTGGCCTGAAGCACATCAATAATCACAGGCGTATAGGAGAGAACAATCAGAATTATTGCGATAATAATGAACGGCTTGAAATTACGCAGCCATTTTGCGTCCTCATCATGAAGCGGCTCAGATATTGGGAACGTTACATTTGATACATTGGGATCAGTCCCCGGCCTGCTTTTTGAAAATACCGTTGTAAAAAAGGCTGCGATAAACATCACAATTCCAATAAACATAATGACACCGCCCACAACAGTAAGGTTGATATACGGAATCCAGTCTGGCTGGTAGAGAATGCTATCCGGGTTCGCATACGATGCGCCGGTATTGGTCCGCCGCGGCATTCCTTTCAAACCACCAATTTTGAGCCCGTACGACATAATAAACAGACCAATTGTGTAGATGTAAGGCATAATCATAGCCGTTCCCTTCAGCCGGATCTCTTTATTCATGAACTGCCCTATCATATAGAGGCTACCACCCAGAAACGCCAGCAACACAGGCCCGGCAACAGTCAGGTGAAAGTGTCCCGGTACCCAGGCGGTATTGTGAATAACCGTATTCATCTGGTATGAAGCGTTAATAATGCCGCCAATGCCGCCAAAAATAAAGATGACCAATCCTGTGATCAGATATGGGAAAAACCAGTTTTCTTTATCCAGATAGGGAAGCTTGCCCATCCAGCCAAAAAGGCCTGTAGCACCACGTTGCCGTCCTGCATATTCGAGTGACGCGGCTATTGTAAACGCCGTTATCAAACTTGGCATCGAGACCGCAAGGGTAAAAATTCCGTGCAGAAGCTTCCACTGGGCGCCAATCGCAGGATCCATATACTGGTGGTGTGTTCCAACTGGAATCGAAAACACGATGAACAACATAAACACCAACCGTCCCGCCATATCGGAGTAAAGTTTTCCTCCAGCGAGTTTTGGCAAGAAGGAGTAGTACATCACATAGGCGGGAAGCAGCCAGAAATAGACCAGTGGATGGCCAAAGAACCAGAACAAGGTCCGGGCTAGCATTACGTTCACCTCATCTACCAGGCCCATCGACCATGGCAGCAGCATGGTCAGTATTTCAGTTGCCACAGCCAGGGTTGCTATAAACCAGATAATGAATGTTGTAAACATCCCAACAACGGCAAGCGGCGTTTTCTCACCCTTATTCTCTTTTCTCCACTCCAGGTACATTGGTACCCAGTTGTACGAGGCCACCCATGATCCAACAACCAGCAGGGTAAGCCCTACATAAAAGAGCGGATGTGCCTTCAGTGGCGGATAAAAGGTGTAGAGTACGGTTGCCTCACCCAGAAGAATCACTACAGCGGCGAGAACCGACCCCACCAGCATCAAGATACCCGATGTCCATGAAATCTTGCTGTTAAGCTGTTTTTTGAGCGAATACGGGATGAGTGCATTCCCCAGCGCCACGGCGAAAAATGTGGTGAACACAATTGCATTCAGCACTCCGTGAAACGTCAGTCCTTTATAATAATCACCTCCTACAAACGGGTCGCTCTGGATAATACCGGCCCGGAACAGGGTCTGCATCAACCCGCCGTAAACGCCGATAAACAGCAGCACCATCGGGATGATGAGAAGGACCGAATTTAAATACTTTGAGGATTTAGAAAATTGAAAGGTATAGTTGTCTGTATTCATGCAGGGCGCCTCCTATTCAGCTGTTTCAGGTTCGTTTGAATCATCTTCGATGATAAATCGGCCGGCCATGGTATGATGCGCAGCGCCACAAAACTCGTGGCATGCGAATTTATACTCGCCCGCTTCATCAAACGTAACCTGTAAGTAGTTGATCGCGCCTGGAGCTGCCATCAGGTTTACATTCTTTCTCTCTACTTTAAACCCATGGATAATATCCTGCGAGGTGAGATAGAGATTTAATGTCGACCCTTTGGGAAGGCGAATAACGGACGGCTGAAATGCCCACATTCGGGCAACCATCTGCAGTTCGTACTCGTCAGGACCGGTTTGAAACAGTGTGTCCGTTAGAAAAGGTTCTACATCCGTTATGCAGGTTGGAACCTCGATATTTCTTGCCATTGATGCGTAGACGATTGCCCCAAAAAACAGAGAGAGCAACATCATGCTAAGTATTAACGCCAATTTTTCTGATTTATCCATTCCCTACCCCCAGCTAAGCATTTGAAAGTAGATGGTAAAATAAACTATGATGAAAAAAAGAAGTAAGACCACAAAAAAAGCCATGGCTCCCCTTGGTTTGAACTCCTCTTCGGTGTTTTGATCTGATCCCATATTATTCCCGTTAGATTAATGTTAATGCGACAATTAAGTCAAATAAAACGATAGTGCAACAGGCCATCCGATGATGTAATAAGGTTACCTTAACCTTATGTAGGGATTTACCCTACAAATTTTCTCTCTTGTTTTTTGGAGAATACAAAACTCGTTGTAAAATTTCTATGTATTTTCCTTTTAATTTTTAAATTCCACGTAACATTCGAAACACATCTGTCCTATGGCATCTTTTGATATTGTAAATGAAATCAACGCTCAGGAAATCGACAACGCTGTTAATAATACTCTCAAAGAAGTGGCCACACGCTACGATTTCAGAGGGCTTCATACTGAGGTTGAATTTTCGAAAAAGGATAACAAAATCGACATCGTAGCTGCCGAAAGCATGAAGCTTCAGGCGGTTAAGGAGATGCTGACTAAACATTTCATTAAGCGAAATCTGGAGCCTAAAGTCCTGGAATTTGGTCCTGAGCAGGGTAGCAGTTCAGGAGCGGTTAAGATGAGCGCGGATATCAAAGAGGGAATTGACCGCGAGACGGCCAAGAAAATCGTGAAAGTGATAAAAGCCGCAAAGCTGAAAGTTCAGCCCGCTATACAGGAGGATCAGGTTCGTGTGACGGGGAAAAAGATTGATGAACTGCAGGAGATCATCCGCATATTGAAGGGAAAGAAATTTGGGATTCCCCTGCAGTTTGTAAATATGAAGTGATAGTCACGAAGCAGTTTGACGCCCGGTCAATCCATACGGTTGATCCGGTCTGTTCTACTGGAGAGCTTCCTCAAGCCACCGTTCCGGATCGACAAACTCACTGCCATCACGAACCAGGAAGAACAGAACCTCGCCCCGCAGGTTATCTTCATCGCCAGACAGCCCGATGACATCTCCCTGTTGTACAACCTGGTTTTTTCGCGCGTAAATGCTGCTAAGGTTTCCATAAGCAGTATAATAGGCTCCGTGTTTTACAAGCACCACTTCGCCGAAATCGGGGAACGGCACCACTTCAAACACATAGCCGTCGCTTACCACGCGCACCGTCGACCGTGGCTGTGTGGCAATATCAACACCGGGAACGTTTGTCCGCGTTCGAAACACAGGGTGCACCCGTTCACCAAACCTTTCCGTAATCACACCGTTGTCGACCGGCCACGGCATCTCTCCGTTCCGCAAGGCTTCAAACTGAGATCCAAACGCCACCATATCATCCTCACTGATCGGGCTGGCACGGGTTATACCTCCCGAGGACGCGGCCGCATCGAGACGCTGCTCTTCAGCAATAAGATTATCAAGAGCCTCTGTAAGTTCATTCAGCTGGTTCTGACGGATCTGAACCTGGGTTTCAAGATTATTACGGTCACGCTGCAAGAGTTCAATATTTCGTTTCTGCAGCTCCTCTTTTTCCGCGAGCTCGTTCGTTTCACTACGAATAGATTCCAACGCCTCACGGTTGCGTTCCCGGGCCGCTTCCAGATCTTCCTGTGTCTGTTCATACTCAGCTTCCGTCTCACGTATCTGCTCCATCTGCTGCTGCTGATGTTCATCAAACCTGCTTAAATAGTATGAGCGGATCACGAGCTGATTAACAGACGATGACGTTAAAAGGAGCGCAAGTTCCTGCGTGCGTCCATATTTGTAAATGTAGGAGATGGTTGACCGATACTGATCTATCAGTTCGGAGAGGCGTTGCTGCAGAGCTTCCCGTTCATTTTGCACGAGTTCGATCTCGTCAAGAATCTGCCGGCGCTCCTGGTTCATCTGGTTAATTTTTTCCTGCTGAAGAGCAATCACACGCGTCAATTCTTCGTACTGCTGATACATCTGATCGTATCGTTCCGTGGCGTACCCCAGCCTCTCCAGGTAGCTGTTGATCTGATCCTGAAGGTTTTCAATCTGGCTGCGTGTCGTCTCCTGTTTTTCTACAAGTTCCGATCGCAGCTGGTCGTAGTTCGTCTGGCCCGCTGCCGGCGACATCAGCCCGGTAATCAAAAGTGTAGTTAGAAAAAGTATCCGTATCGTCATGGTCTGTAAATTGGAATGTCATCAGGAAGGTCAATTTCCAGAGGTGGCAGTTTTCCGTTCACATCAAGCTGCTGAACCAGAAATGTGGCACGAGACTGACCATCTCCGCTAAAAATGGTGATTTTCCGCGGCAGTTGAAAACGGCTAATCTCCGCATAACCATCGTATTCAATTAGTTCATAGGGTATGGGAGGAGGAGACTGAGAACGATCAACCCGAACCACCAGGCCGCTGCTTTTTTCAACTTCTACAACCGCACGATCACTCAGCAGTACAATATATGTATCGCCATTATCAAAAATTTGTTCAATCTGGGCAGCCTTGATTCTGAAATTGAACAGATCCAGCATGTTCAGCGACGCAATAGATCCCACACTGCTGAGCGTGCTCTGCGCCGGCGATACTTTTTGGGCGATATCATCTATTTTATTGTATATCAGCAGTGAATCCGGCTCTATCAGGATTTGCCCGCCTTCCACGCCAATACTGGTTCGTATGGTCAACAGGCTCCGTAATCTGTTGCTATGAAATTCTACTGTAACCCTGTTGCTGTTTCCCGGCTCGCTGACCAGAGCACGCCCGCTGCCCGTCATGGTCTGCAGATCTTCGGAGTAGTCAGGCATCATGGCCACCAGTGAATCCGCAGTTATGGCAGCGGGAGCCAGATTATCGTATTCAAGGGCAGCGCGGGGACCGGCACAGCCATAGGATAGAAAAGCAGTGAGGATTAGAAGTACGGGAAGAGATGTGGAGGGAAAACGTTTCACGACTGAGCGGATTCAATTCGTTCTTTGAGGTACTCTCTGTTTGAGTCATTTTCAAGCGCTTTGTTCCACCAAATGACAGCGTCGTCCATATTTCCAAGCGCTTCAAAAACATCTCCCAGGTGCTCAAATACTTCAGGGCCCGCGTCACCGGTATCCACAGAACGCTGAATATATGTTCTTGCTTCCGGGAATTCGCCCCGCTTAAAATGAACCCAGCCAATCGTATCGAGATAAGCCGAATTTTCCGGCATGAAAGAGACCGCTCGCTCAGCCAGCTCCAGCGCGTAGTCTAAATCTTCGCCAAGCTTTGACAGGTTGTAGGCGTAGTTGTTCATCGCGTTATGGTTTTCGGGATCGAGCCGGAGCGCCCGGTCATACGA